>Ga0208645_1000433_pt1 | contig 45777 bp, 50 predicted proteins | sample VirMetDEL_Sep_01_FD_184519 | JGI IMG/M metagenome (GOLD analysis project Ga0208645, IMG submission 184519) | Aqueous microbial communities from the Delaware River and Bay under freshwater to marine salinity gradient to study organic matter... | ecosystem: Environmental > Aquatic > Marine >... | reverse complement strand
CATGATCAAACTCTTCAGTTAAAAAGTTTGCTCAAACTCATGTTCTCGTCTGACTTTTACTTATTTCCCCAGCCCTAAGACCGAAGAAAGCAAAGCGAATTGACGTGTTCACTCATTTAAGACTTCAATTTTTTTGATCCTAAAAAGGATCTTCTGAAGCCTCCAGCGAGCGCCCACACAAATTATCTGATTATCTATTTTAAAGAGCGCCTGATACTTCGTTCAACTTACTTACTTCAGTAAGTGCAAACTCTTGTTTGCGTCGTTGTCCGTGTCAGTGGGTGCGTATAATACATTCCAAAAATTTCTGTGCAACCCTTATTTTGAAAAATATCAAAAATAATTTATTACCTACCAAATAATAAAAAAGACACCGGAGTGCCTTTTTCATTTAATCTGTTACTGAGGTATCACGACAATACAAATAGGTGGTGCTTTTTCTTACCCAGCTTCACAAGGAAGTACTTACCGAAATAGCCATTTGCCGCTGTAAATATATCAGCTGCAGCCATGTTGTCATCTAGTCCCTTTGCCACACCATTCACAAAAACTGAATCGCGTTGCAGAGCATCCTTAACTTGCTTACCACTTGCTGCCAACCCAGCATCCGCCATCAAACTAGTAAGCGGTGTTTCAGAAAGATTTATTCCAAGTAAAGAACTACTAGGTAATCCATCAAGCTGAATCTGCTCAAGATCTCTCTCACTCAATTGATCAGCCTCACCACTAAATAAAGCATGAGTAATACGCTCAGCGGCCTGCAACCCTTCTTCACCATGAACCAAACGAGTTGCTTCACGAGCTAGAATCAACTGCCCCTGAGGTTTACCAGCACTTTCTTGATCAGCCTTTTCAATAGCGGCAATGTCTTCAAGACTTAAAAAAGTAAAAAACCTTAAAAACTTGTACACATCAGCATCAGCTGTATTTAGCCAAAACTGATAAAAGGCATACTGGCTAGTTTTCGTTGCGTCCAACCATACTGCACCGGACTCTGTTTTACCGAATTTCGTTCCATCAGACTTTGTCACTAAAGGAACAGTCAGACCAAAGGTTTGCGATTGGTTTTGACGACGAGACAAATCGATACCACCAACAATATTACCCCATTGATCGCTACCACCTATTTGTAGTGTGCAACCATAGACTCGATTCAGCTCAGCAAAATCCATTCCTTGCAATAAAGCATAAGAGAATTCTGTAAAAGATATTCCAGCGCCTTCTCTATTTAAGCGTTGCTGCACAGACTCTTTATTGATCATGGCATTAACAGAAAAATGCTTACCTATGTCACGTAAAAAATCCAAGACATTCATTTCACCTGCCCAATCAAGGTTATTGACCACTCGAGCAGGGTTAGGCACATCATCAAATTTTACAAATTGGCTAACTTGACCACGAATCTTTTCAGCCCATCCAGCAACAATATCGGATGTATTCAACTGGCGTTCAGCCGCTTTAAAACTAGGATCTCCAATGAGACCTGTAGCACCACCGACCAGTGCAATTGGATTATGACCAGCATCTTGGAAACGTTTTAGCACTAAAAGAGGTACAAGATGCCCCAAATGCAAACTGTCTGCCGTTGGATCAAAACCACAATAAAGAGTACGACTTTCACCATCAAGATGTTTTCTTAGTTCATCTTCTGCCGTCATTTGAGCTATCAGCCCACGAGCTTGCAAGTCATTTAAGAGGTCTTTACTGCTTACAGTCATTATTTTGATCCATATCCTAGTGAGTTTATCTTAATTTAAGCATTCAATTATAAAAGTAATGTTGGTAGGATTATAAGGGCTTATTAAAGATTTTTTGGGTGCGCATTTTGACAAAATTATTACCAGCAAAACATTTACTTTCAATCGCGGTGGTAAGTGCCTTTCTAGCCATAGCGTTAGTCGCACTCCCTGATGGCGAGATCGCAGATAAAAAAACCATATCACTTGAAGCAAACTTCGAGGTGGTTGATCAGTCGCAGCTTATGCTACAGGACTTACGACAGCTTGCGCCAACTGCAAACACACCAGCGCCAAATGTTTTTTTCTCTACAAACAATATAAATACTGATACAACGACAACCACCATACACGACATACCAGCCCCTGAAGCCTTAGTACAGAAGAGTGCGCCACCCACTTTTAAAGAACAAACAGTTGAAATCAAATCAGGCGACTCTCTCTCTAAGCTTCTCTCTGCTGAGGGCGTTTCAGCACAAGACATCCACAAAGTGTCTTTGGCCGACAAGTCACAAAAAACACTCCTACAGATGAAACCTGGTCAAACACTTCAATTTGTAACCGACAATACATCGGGTGAATTAACCAGCCTAACAATTGTACTAAATCGCCTAGACAGCGTTACTTTTGACAGAGTCGGCGATGAGTTCACAAGAAAAGAAGACTCCCGCACACCAGAAATAACACAAGCCTATAAAGAAGCCGAGATAAACGACTCACTTTTCGTTGACGGCTTAAAGTCTGGAATAGATCAATCGCTTCTTATCGAGTTGGCAAATATTTTTGGCTGGGACATTGATTTTGCATTAGACATACGCAAAGGCGATAGCCTTAGTGTTTTATACGAAGAACAACTACTAGACGGCGAAAAAATCGGAAACGGCAACATTATTGCAGCACAATTCATTAATAATGGACGAACGTATCAGGCCATCCGATACACGACAGATAAAGGATCGAGCTATTACTCTCCTGATGGTCTCGCAATGCGTAAAGCTTTTATCCGAACACCCGTTGATTTCACAAGAATCTCCTCAAAGTTCAATCCAAACAGATTACACCCAGTATTCAAGACAACCATGCCTCACAGAGGCGTAGACTATGCTGCTGCGAGCGGCACACCAGTAAAAGCAGCAGGAGACGGGAAAATTTCCTTTGCGGGAAAACAAAATGGTTACGGTAATGTCGTGATTATTGATCACGGTAGAGGATACCAAACACTGTATGCCCACTTAAGAGGATTCGCCAAAGGTACTAAGCGTGGCGCAAGAGTACAACAAGGAAAAGTGATTGCATATGTAGGGCAAACTGGCTGGGCAACGGGCCCTCACCTGCACTATGAATTTAGGATAAATGGTACTCACAAAAACCCTGTCACGGTTAAACTACCCAATGACGAACCAATGCCGAAAAACGATTTGAAAAATTATTTGCCCTATGCAAAACAAGTAGTTGCAACATTGGCCAATTCTCATTCGCCTGAATTCGCGCAAAAACTTGCCTCACTCAATAAAAACTAAACGTGAAGACAATAAAAACAAAAAAGCAGCTGTTTAAGCTGCTTTTTTATAACAAAACACACATCATTAGATGGCGCCGTTAACAAACTCAATTAATTGAGATTTAGAGACTGCACCCACTTTAGTAGCAACCACTTCACCACCCTTGATAACAAGTAAAGTAGGAATGCCACGTACATTGTACTTAGGCGCTGTTTCTTGGTTTTCATCCACGTTAAGTTTAACAACCTTAACTTTGCCTGCGTACTCGGCTGCAACATCTTCCAAAACCGGCGCAATCATTTTGCAAGGTCCGCACCATGGAGCCCAGAAGTCCACAATAACTGGGATATCAGAATTAAGCACTTCTTCTGCAAACTGAGCATCAGTGATTTGGATTGTATTCTCACTCATAATAATTCCTTAAATTCTATGTTTAACTATTGAATGACATTAGTGTATCACTAAACGATGAGGGTAAAAATGAGTTCTCTTCAATTATAGTAATAGAAAAATACTATGGTAACAAAGACTGAATCACTGTTGGCAACTCAAGCAGAGAATGTATCTCAGCATGAGAACGCCCCCCCCAATCATCAGACCATCGTTGCGCCCCATGTCGATTGAACCAAACACTTTTAGCACCCGCATTTGACGACCCAAAAACATCGTCCGTAGGATGATCACCTATATGAATAAGCTCAGATATATCAACACCCGCATTTCTAGCTGCAATCATAAACACACTAGGATCTGGCTTTGCTACACCAACTTCATCAGCTCTAATTGCAAAATCAAAATACTGCCCTAAACCGACATAAGGATGAAACACATCAGCATTGCCATTGGTGATAACTGCTAATGCATAATCTTGCCTTAAGACTTCCAAGACATCGACGACATGAGGATAAAGATCAACTTTTTGCCGCCACTCACAAAAGTGCGCCAATGCAGCACCCGCAACAGAGTCTGCTTCCTCTGAAGGCAATCCAAACTGCTTTAATGCCAACTTATATACGGCCAATCTCACCGCAGTCAAATTATACGCCAACTCAGGCTTTGTGGATAAGATGTTATTTCTTAACGCTTCTCGAGCGAGAGTTGAATGCTGATGGGAGAATCCTGGAAAGCGCTCTTCAAACCAAGATTCCATGGCATATTCCGCTCGCATTATAACGGGCGCTACATCCCAAAGAGTGTTGTCGAGATCAAACGTAATCAACACACTCACGGCAACAACCTTAATAAAATAGCACTTAGCAAATCGGCAAGATATTGAAGAAATAAGGCGCCCTTTTCCTTATCAAAAGCAGATTTACTGTCTGCTCCCAATACAAGGACACCACATTTTTTTACTGCCCCCCCTTCTCTTGATAACAAAGGCAAAACAGCAACGGAACGAATAGATGCCGCGTTATCCGCGAAAAGAAAACGCATTTCATTGTCTGGCAACATGCCGCAGAAACACTCATTGAAGCTAGAAGTATGAGACAAAGATAGCTCATCCTCTACTAATTTATGAGATCTAATCGCATTATCGGGAAATTCGCCATATAAAATTAAGGTATGGTGAGTCACCTCAAAATCTTCTCTCACCATATCATCAATAACAACAGCCAGATCATCCAAAGAGCTGCAAGTAAGCCCAGCTAATACCAACCGTCTACTTTTTTGCATGGTGGACTCATTTTCACGAGCCACCTCAACCAAGCGCTCAAATTGAGCACGATAGCTTGCTGTTGTCTTACGAAGCAGATTGACTTGATATTCTAATAACGAAATTACTTTACCGTTAACCGGATGAGGAAGCGTTAGGCTCTCCAACAGGTCAGCATTCCGGACAAAGAACTCCGGGGTGTTTGACAGATATTGAATTACCTCTTCTTCGCTCATAATCCCTCTTATAGGTATATTTGACCTTCAAAAACTTTTTCAGCAGGACCCGTCATCAGAATAGGGGAACCGTCACCTTGCCATTCAATGTGCAAATCACCACCTCGCAGATGCGCGGTTACTTTAGGAGACAACCATCCTTGCTTAATACCCGCAACAACAGCAGCGCAGGCACCCGTCCCGCAAGCTTGAGTCTCACCTACACCACGCTCATAAACGCGTAAGTTAATTTCATTAGGATTAACAACCTGCATAAAACCAACATTTACCTTTCTAGGAAAACGCTCATGACACTCAATCAGGGCGCCAACTGTTGCCACTTCATCGTCGATTAATTGATCGACTTTGATAACCGCATGTGGATTACCAACAGACACAGGTGTCATAAAATACTCAGCATCACCTGCCATAATACTATAGAGAGTTTCGGAGGAATCTGCCGTAAATGGCAAGTCCTTTGGATCAAAACTCGGCGCCCCCATATCAACAGTAACCAAACCGCCATCCAAAACGCGCAATTGGATTGCTCCACGTTTTGTTTCAACATTAATAATGCGTTTATTGGTTAACTCTCTATCCAACACGAATTTAGCGAAGCAGCGAGCACCGTTGCCACAATGCTCAACTTCGCTGCCATCGGAATTATAAATGCGATAACGAAAATCCATATCAGGATTCGTAGGCGGCTCAACGACCAAAAGCTGGTCAAAACCAATACCCCAATTACGGTCACTCAATTTTTCGATTTGCTGCTTATTAAAAAACACTTTACGAGAGACAGCATCAACGACAACAAAATCATTCCCTAATCCGTGCATTTTGGTAAATTTTAACAACATGACGGACTCCTTAGTCTGGCAAAATTTGCTCACCAGCTAACTGATGCTCAATTGTTTCACGAGCGCGAATCAAATAGGTTTTGTCGCCATCCACCATAACTTCTGCGGCACGATTACGGCTGTTATAGTTTGACGCCATAGTAAAACCGTAAGCTCCCGCCGAACGAACCGCTAAAAGATCACCTGCTTGAATATCCAGCTCACGATCTTTGCCTAAAAAATCCCCCGTTTCACAAATAGGGCCAACAAGATCATAACTGCGCTTGCCTTCTGGAGTTGGTAACAAAGAGACAGGGACGATATTCATCCAAGCGCCATATAGAGATGGGCGAATCAAATCGTTCATCGCACCGTCAATAATGGCAAAGTTTTTATGCGGGGTGCATTTTAAAAACTCAACCTGCGTTAACAAAACGCCGGCATTAGCCGCAATAGAACGGCCAGGCTCAAATGCCAGTTCAAAACTTTTACCCTTTACTTTTTCAAGTAACAGCTTCGCATAATCAGCGGGTTCCGGCGGTACCTCATCACGATAACGAACCCCTAACCCGCCACCTAGATCAAGATGTTTAATCGTAATACCAGCGTCGGCTAATTCGTCTACTAGTCCAATCAAACGATCAAATGTGTCCAAAAAGGGTTTAAGTTCTGTAAGTTGAGAACCTATGTGACAATCAACACCCATGACATTTAAATTAGGCAATTGATGAGCAATTTTATAGATGCGGACGGCATCTTTGATATCGATACCAAACTTATTTTCTTTTAAGCCGGTTGAAATATAAGGATGTGTTTTCGCATCGACGTCTGGGTTAACACGCAGCGATACTGGTGCGACTTTTCCCATCTCACCTGCGACTTGGTCTAATCGGTATAACTCAGCCTCAGATTCAACATTAAAGCAATGAATACCCACTTCTAGTGCGCGGCGCATTTCGACAGCTTGCTTACCTAAGCCAGAAAACATAATTTTCGAAGGCTCGCCACCCGCTTTAAGAACACGCTCGAGCTCGCCAATAGAGACAATATCGAACCCAGAACCCAAGCGAGCTAAGACATTCAAAATCGCAATATTTGAACACGCTTTTACGGCATAGCAAATCAAAGTCGGATGTGATGCAAATGCATCGGCATAAGCTTTGTAATGACGTTCAAACGTGGCACGCGAATACACGTAACAAGGTGTTCCGTACTGATTAGCAATATCTGATAACGCAACATTCTCTGCATGCAGAGTCTGATCTGAATAATTAAAAAAATCCAAAGGGGAATCCTCAGCTACAAAGACGACTCTTGTTGTGCATCTGTTGTGTCATTCGGCAAATAAAGCGCACCTTTATTTCCACAAGCCGTAAGAAAAACAGCCAAAACACACACTGCAAGCAACTTATACATCGTCTTATCTCTTCTATTTTTGATTCATACAGTATACCTTGCAGCCAGTTCGTTTCCCAACCCCAGTAAGCCAATTACATGGATATTCTTTTATCAACATTTTTTCAAATGCTAATGACCTTACGGTTGAATTTGCTATATTTGACACAAGCTATTCAGATATAGACACTCAATGGAATCCATTATTGACAATCAAAGCAAAAAGCACCCATTAAGAAGCCTAATGAAACAAAAATTTGCGCCTTGGGCGGCCGCACTTCTTAGTGCTATCACAATACACATAGTGCTTATTGAACTATCAGATAGCCAAGATTGGTTTAAAGTCGCGGCGCAGCCAACAACAATAGAGTTACAACTCTTACCAACCCAAACACCGGCAACTGAAACATCAACGATTGAAACACCATCAGAAATCGTGCAACCAGACGAGCAAGAGTTGGCAGTGTCTGTTGAGCAAAATGAAAATGCATCGCCCCCCCCAGTACAACAAGAAACCAAGCCGCAAACTCCTTCTGCAGAAAAAACAAAAACTGCCAAAAATCCCGCTGTTATTGTCGATGATAAGGTCACTGGAAAAGAACTAAGCGAGAAAAACTCCCCCCTTGATGCTCAAGAAATAGCCGGTAACATGGGTCAAAAGGAAGCTATCACAGACAAGGCAAAACAAAACAGCAGTCCGAGCTCTGACGCTCTCGACGCTTCGCTATTGGGCTCCGAGAGACCTAGCCTGCTTGATTTATCAAACGTCACTTTACCTTCAAATATAAACGATGAGGCTTTAACTGATATTTTTTCTGCAGAACTCAGAGACAAAATCGCAGAATCCAAAAGGGCACAAAAAGAATACCTCAACAGCTTAACCAAAGAAGTAGATTATCCAATCACAGAGGACGCCGATGGTACACGTTATGCCAACATAAAAGGCGTGTGCTGGCGCTTACCAAAAGAAGGCAGTACAGAAGGATGGGCAATTGTTTTTGATGGTTGCGGCATAGAGTCAAAATTATTTCATTTTGAACTTAACATTTCACCCAAGATACTCACCAATGAATTACTCGGCCCTGACTCGCCATTTAATATAGACCAACCCATCAAATAACAACACAAGACCTGATCTTGAGATCAGATAAAGAAATAGCAATTTTTAATCTGATCTCAAGTCTGTCACATCAAAGTAAATAAATTAACTCAAAGCTCTAGAGTGATGTTCTAAATGATCATCGATGAAACTAGCGATAAAGAAGTAACTGTGGTCGTAACCCGGTTGACGACGTACCGTGATCGGGTGTCCGGCTTTTTCACAAGCAGCTTCTAGGGCTTCTGGTTTGAGTTGTTCAACCAAAAAGTTATCTGCTTCGCCTTGGTCGATAAACAAAGGTAAGCGTTCACTTGCCTTGTCAATCAGCAAAGTGGCGTCCCATTCTTCCCATGTATTTTTATCCTCGCCCAAGTAGCCAGTAAAAGCTTTTTGCCCCCAGGGACAGTTGGTTGGATTAGCAATTGGTGAAAAAGCAGAAACAGATTGATACTTGCCAGGATTTTTCAGCGCACAAATCAAGGCACCGTGACCACCCATTGAGTGACCAGAGATCGAACGCTTGTCGGTCACAGGAAAGTTGGTTTCAATCAAATGTGGCAATTCTTGCACCACGTAATCGTACATGTGGTAAGTGTTCGAATAGGGCTCCACGGACGCATTGATATAAAACCCAGCAGCGGAACCAAAATCGTAGCTGTCATGTTCGTTAGGATAATCTGTACCTCGAGGGCTGGTGTCGGGACACACAATAGCCAACCCTAACTCAGCCGCTTTACGAAAAGCGCCCGCTTTTTGTGTGAAGTTTTCGTCCGTACAAGTCAAACCAGATAACCAATACAAAACGGGGACTTTTTGTGTTTCGGCTTGAGGGGGAAGGTAAATCGCAAAAATCATGTCACTTTTTACAGATAGGCTTTCATGCTTATAACGCTTTAACCAACCACCAAAGCTTTTTGTGCTAGATAACAATTCCATAGCAGTCTCCTTAACTCTGTTAAAAAAGCCCGCTAAGCGGGCTTATCAAAACGGTGTCATTACGATCATTTATCGAAAACTTACTTATTGAAAGCTTACTTATCGAACAGAATGACCGTACGAATACTTTCGCCTTTGTGCATCAAATCAAACGCTTCGTTGATGCGTTCAAGTGGCATAGTGTGCGTCACGAATGGATCGATTTCGATTTTGCCATTCATGTAATCTTCTACGTAGCCTGGCAATTGGCTACGCCCTTTTACGCCACCAAAAGCCGACCCCTTCCAAACTCGACCAGTGACCAACTGGAATGGGCGCGTGGAGATTTCTTGACCTGCTCCCGCCACACCAATGATGATGGATTCACCCCAACCTTTATGACAGCACTCAAGCGCTTGACGCATCACTTGTACGTTACCGATACATTCAAATGAGTAATCTACGCCGCCGTCTGTCATATCAACAATCACTTGCTGGATGGGCGCTTCGAATGTCTTCGGGTTGATGCAATCAGTCGCACCAAACTGTTTCGCCATTTCAAATTTAGATTCATTAATATCGATGGCGATAATGCGAGACGCACCTGCCATGCGAGCGCCTTGGATAACCGACAGACCGATACCGCCCAAACCAAAGACCGCCACAGTAGCGCCCTCTTCCACTTTCGCCGTATTAAGTACCGCGCCGATACCCGTCGTGATACCACAACCAAGCAAGCAAACTTTTTCTAGCGGCGCATCCACATGAATTTTCGCCAAAGAGATTTCAGGAACCACACTGTACTCTGAGAAAGTAGAGGTTCCCATGTAATGGAAAATTGGCTCACCATTGATGCTAAAACGGCTGGTTCCATCTGGCATTAAGCCTTTACCTTGAGTCACACGAACCGCTTGGCAAAGGTTAGTCTTGCCAGACTTACAGAATTTACACTCGCCACATTCTGCAGTGTAAAGTGGGATAACATGATCCCCCACTTTAAGCGTGGTGACACCTTCACCTACCGCTTCCACTACGCCTGCGCCTTCATGACCCAAAATAGCAGGGAAAATACCTTCTGGATCTTCACCCGACAAGGTAAATGCATCCGTGTGGCACACGCCCGTTGCCACCATGCGAACTAACACTTCGCCTTTTTGCGGATCTTGAACGTCCACCTCTTCAATTTTCAGTGGTTGACCAGGACCCCAAGCAACAGCAGCTTTACATTTCATAGCGCACTCCAAAGTGTGTTTAGATTCAATTTAATACCGCCAGTGTAGACGCAAATGATTACGAGGATAATGCTCAATTTGGAAAATGATTGTTGCTATATAGCAACAATCATTTCAAAATAGGGACATTTAGTTATAATATAACAAATTACAGGCGCTATTTTTGATGCAAAAGGGGCAATTATGAAGAACTGGGAAGCCATGGAGGCCTTTGTTGAAGTGGTCAGACAAGGTAGCCTTTCCGCTGCTGCGATGAAACTGAGTGTATCCGCGTCCCATATCAGTCGCTTGATCACGCAACTCGAAGCAGAACTGGGAACCACGCTGCTATTTCGCACCACAAGACGCATTCGTTTAAGCGATGCGGGTGAATTGTATTATCAACATTGCCGAGGCTTGCCTGAAGCCTTAAGCAGTGCCGAAGAGATGATTTCAACCTTAAATCAAGCGCCAATCGGCGCCTTTAAAATGACCTGTGCTACGACGTTTGGCGAGCGCTACATTGCACCATTAATGAATGATTTCCTACTGGATCATCCGAAGATAGATCTGGATTTTCATCTCACTAACCGCTCAGTAGATTTAATAGAAGAAGGTTATGACCTAGCGATTCGCATGGGCGCCATGAAAGACTCTAGTCATTTATCACGACGATTATGTGACAGGGTGGAATACCTCTGCGCGTCCAGAGACTACGTAGATCAACACGGCATGCCGCATACACTAGCGGAATTAAATAAGCATCGCTGCCTCATTGGCTCTAAAAGTCATTGGCTGTTTCAACAAGATGGGCAGCACAAAGAAGTAAAAGTCGCCAGCCAATGGCGCAGCAACTCGGGGCCTGCTTTACTGGATGCGGTGCGTAAAGGCTTAGGCATAGCGCAATTACCTGATTATTACGTCGCCGATGACCTCGCTACTGGCAAGCTTATTCCTTTGTTGACCCAATATCAGTATCCATACAGCGGTGTTTGGCTGGTCTATCCTAAGGTACGCCAACCTTCACCAAAGCTACAAAGCATTTGTGATTACTTAATCCAACGTTTTAAACAAGATCCGCCTTTTGCCACATAACTCAGTGATGTTTCAATGTGCGCCCCTGCTATGTTTAAATACTAAGATAACGCAGCATTCAATGTCATTAAGCATCACTATTAAGCGAAGCCCATGTTTTCACAAGAAGATCTCGTCCAAGTTGCCCGTCAAACCATGCCATTTGGTAAATACCAAGGTCGTGTGTTAATCGACCTACCTGAAGCCTATCTGCTGTGGTTTGCTCACGAAGGTTGGCCAAATGGCAATCTGGGACAATGGCTGCAGTTGGCATTAGAAATCAAAATCAATGGTTTGGAAAAGCTGGTCGATCCACTGCGTAAACCAACCGAGAAAAAACCAGACGAACCGAAAGTGCGTATTCGCTTTGATGATTAGTGCGCCATAGAGGAAGCATTGGGATATACATAGAACAACACGCCATGTTCTTGTGTGTCTAAAACGAAACCGGCGCGTTCCGCAACTTTTATTGAGGCTATGTTGTTGACTTTGATCTGAGCCATCAAGGGTTCATTGAAGTAATGCACCAATTTGGACAGCATTTGATGAGCTACGCCTTTTCCCCGAGCATCCGGTGCTACGGTCCAAGATAATTCCCACGCATTATCTAACTTATCCGCACGACACGTACCCACTGCTTTGCCATCTATTTCAGCTATCCATAAACGCCTTTTTTGAGGACTCTTTAAAGAGGCATCAAGCCAAGCGAAATGCGATTCGATCAACACTTCCTCCATATTATGAGAGGCCTTGCGCGTCTCGAGATCATTACGCCATAACAATAAAAGATCGGCATCGGCCATCTCAGCGGATCGTAAATTTAATGGGGCTGTCATATAAAACCTTTTGCTAGTCTAGAGCCTACTTTAACAAACAGTATACACTCTTGCTTAACAACCCAAATACTCTTGATTTCGGTATAAAAATTGCTTTATCTTCGCACCTAAAAAAAACAGGAAAATACACTCAATGGATATCAGAATCGATGATTTATCTGGCCCAGAAGTCAAACAAATACTCACCGAGCATCTTGCAGATATGTTTGCAGCCTCCCCACCTGAATGCGTTTTTGCATTAGACCTAGATGGATTAAAAAAGCCAAACATTACCTTTTGGACAGTTTGGGAAAACGGTCAATTACTCGGCTGCGGCGCATTAAAAATACTAGACAAGACACAGGGTGAAATTAAGTCCATGCGCACCACCAGCGCAGCCCGCAACAAAGGTGTTGCTTCGACGCTGCTCCGCCATATTCTTGATGTTGCCAAACAAAAAGGCCTCAATAAAATCAACCTAGAAACCGGCTCGCAAGATTTTTTCGAGCCTGCTAGAAAACTCTACGAGAAACATGGTTTTACGGAATGTGGCCCCTTTTCCGACTACAAACTTGATCCTCATAGTGTCTTTATGGGCAGAGGACTTTGACAATAGGCCCTTACAGTTTCAACGTTTATTTTGCCCAACTGTGCATTACGACCTCCCTATTAGCACGTTAGACTTCATGAACTTGTCATAACCCCCAAAGGACACAAGCATGAAAACGATCGGCATTATTGGTGGCATGAGTTGGGAATCGTCAGCCCTGTATTACAAAAACATCAACGAGCTCACCAGACGAAAACTTGGCGGCTTGCATTCCGCTAAAATTATTTTATCCAGTGTCAATTTTGCCGAGATTGAGCGCTTGCAACATCTAGGCGATTGGACGCAACTAGGAGAAATACTGACCGCAGAAGCTAAACGTTTAGAACAAGCCCAGGCTGATTTTATTCTGATCGCCACTAACACCATGCACAAGGTAGCCGATATTGTTCAAAATGCCGTAAACATTCCTTTACTGCACATTGCTGATGCGACGGCCAAAGAGCTCGTAAAACAAAAGCATCAAAAAATTGGTTTTATCGGCACGCGTTATTCAATGGAGGAAGACTTTTATATTAAACGCTTAGAAGGATTGTATGGCTTAGAAGTCATCACGCCGGCAAAGCAAGACAGAGATGAAATACATAGAATTATTTACGAAGAATTATGTCTTGGTGAAATCCGCCCTGAATCAAGAGAAACTTATATCGACATCGTTAATCGACTCCAAGCAGCCGGAGCAGAAGCCGTCATCGAAGGCTGCACAGAAATCACCCTACTGCTCAAGCAAGAGCATGTTACCGTGCCTTTGTTTGATACCACGCTTATTCATACGGAAGCGGCAGTGGATGAAGCACTTTCCAGCATATAAACAAAAAAAGCCAGCGCGGACGCTGGCCGTTTTTCATTATTTGGAAAGGGAAACAACCAAATAAGGAAACCTTTTTATTCTGACCTAGACGCCACCATGAGTTAACTTAGCCGGATCAAGCAAAGCCAACAATTCATCTCGACTTAGATTGGTTTCTTCTTCGGCGACATCCACCACTGGGCGACCTTCTTTGTACGCTTTTTTTGCGATCTCGGCGGCTTTACCATAACCGATGATCGGATTCAGTGCAGTGACCAAAATGGGGTTGCGATGTAATGCTTGATTCAATTTATCTTCATTCACAGTCAGCGTCGCAATGGCATTATCAGCCAAAAGATGACCACTGTTTGCTAACAACTTGATACTGTTTAATAGGTTTTTAGCAATCATAGGCAACATAACATTCAATTCAAAGTTGCCCGATTGCCCACCAATAGTAATCGCCGCATCGTTACCAATCACTTGTGCTGCGACCATCGCCGTCGCTTCTGGGATCACTGGATTGACTTTCCCGGGCATAATAGACGAACCTGGCTGTAAAGCTTGTAACGTAATTTCACCTAACCCAGCCAATGGTCCAGAATTCATCCAACGCAAGTCATTGGCAATTTTCATATAAGTCACTGCCACCGCCTTTAACTGACCAGACAAAGCCACAGCTGTATCCTGAGAGCCTATCAGGGCAAAAAAGTTTTTCCCGGGCACAAAAGTAACCTTGGTTAAATCCGACAACTCTTTCGCAAATTTAATGGCAAAATCAGGATGAGCATTAATGCCAGTGCCAACAGCGGTTCCACCCTGTGCAAGCTGCGTGGTTTTATTTTCCAAATACGTTAAATTATCAATATTGTCTTGCAGTTGTGCCGCCCAAGCGTGGAAGGTTTGATCCAATCGAACTGGCATAGCATCCATTAAATGGGTTCTGCCTGTTTTTGTGTACCCAGCAAGCGCTGTACCTTTTTCAAGAATGGCGTCTTTCAAATGTTCTAACGCGGGCAGCAAATGACCGGTTAATTCCAACGTAGCGCTAACATGAATAGCGCTGGGAATAACGTCGTTACTACTCTGTCCATAGTTCACGTGATCATTGGGATTAACAGCCGAACCATGGTAGGCACTCGCTAGTGTTGCAATCACTTCGTTCGCATTCATGTTCGAACTGGTACCAGATCCCGTCTGAAAAACATCCACTGGAAAATGTTGCATCAAATCATCAGCATTTAACAACTCATCACAAGCCTGTTGAATCGCTTTAGACATCTTCGGCGTGATACATTCAAGAGATTCATTGGCTCGGGCAGCCGCGGCTTTGATTAAGATAAGTGAGCGGATAAAAGCTTCTGGAAGAGGTTCATCACTGATCGGGAAGTTATTAATCGCTCGTTGTGTCTGGGCGCCATAGAGTGCTTTTTCTGGAACCTCTAATTCACCCATGCTGTCTTTTTCAATACGCATACTCATTCTTTAATGCTGTCCTTGTGGTTCAAAAGAAGAAAGAAAATAATGGCTCAAAATTCGTAAATTGTGCTCCATTTTGAAGTAGTTCTTGGCATCCTGATAAGTGACAATTAAATGCTTAAGATGTGACAAGGGCAAATACACCTTATCTAGACAAGTTTGACGCCAATGCGGCGCTACACTGGTATTACAAACGGTATCGAGCAACACATTGAACACTCTCTGATATAACAAGGTGGCATCAGTGATGTTTAACCGTTCCGCATATTCTTCTGTTAGGTTTAAATAATGATAGAGCACTTCTGGGGAATCCGCACATTGCCCTCCCTGAATGGTCTGCTCAAGTACTGAAAATGGCACTAAATAATGACTCATCACTTCGCCCTCTAAAAATGGTACGACACACGATATAAATGATAACTATTATCAATAATGTGCATGAAGACGGGATCTGTCAAGCTGGTGATAACGATTCTTATTAAATTTTACTGTTTGTTGCCATTACTTGATCAAAATCAATCGTTCTATAAGCCATTCAAAAAGCAAAAAGATAAAAAACAAAAACCCCTGCTACTTCATCAGTAACAGGGGCTTTTAAAGATTAGGCCATTGGACACTCAGAGAACTTTTCTCTCAATGGTGATGACCACCTACACCGTGCGCATGACCATGCGCAATTTCATCGTTGGTCGCTTCACGAGCATCCACGATTTGGATATTAAAAGTCAGATCTTTGCCAGACAATGGATGATTCAAATCCACCGTAGCATGCTTCAAACCAACTTTAACAACCGTCACCTGACGCATACCCTTATCCGTTTGCACCATGGCAACCATTCCCGCTTTCCAGCGCTTCGCACCTTGCAGATGCTTCACTGGAACCTGTTGCTGACGATCTTCGTGGCGCTCACCGTAGGCGTCAACACAAGCAACCGTTACTTCAAATTCATCGCCGACTGCTTTGCCTTCCATCGCTTTTTCAAGTCCAGGAATAACGTTACCATGACCATGCAAATACGCCGCTGGCTCTTTACCCGCAGAGGTTTCGATCAACTCTTCGCCATGACGCAAAGTATAGTGAAATTGAACGACTTGATTGTCTGCAATTGACATGCTGTTTCCTCATTCTAAAAATTCGAGCGTTAATTATGGCGGCATTATAAGGCCAACAAGGCAACTTACCTAGACCCTTCACCACACTGTTATTGACTAAAAAATAGAAAGCTCGAGTGAGTCTTCCTTGATAATAATATTTTTAACCAAGGCCGCTGCGGTTTTTTCAGACGGAGAATGATTTAGTACATACACAGGGTGTTGGTCGAAATAGTCAACCAGCGCTTTCTCAAAATCGCCATGCAAAGATCCCAAAGTAGAACGCAACATTTTTTCATTAAAGCTGGATCCCTCAACGTCGATTTGGGTGATTTTAGGAGCCACCAAGTACAAACGATCTTCCTCGATACGTACCCCAGATTCAAAAGACGGATTCACTTTCGTGGTGATAGAGAATGTCTGGCCAAATGCTTTTAACGTTCCTGTCATATTACTGCTTAAATCGACCATCACCAAACCACCATTGCGTTCAGTAAAATCAATATTCGCATCCGTCACCAACAAATCTAAATTCAATGCATTGCCATTCAAAAGTAGCGTAATATGATTTTCTTGCTGTTCCGCTAACTGTTTTGCAACTTCTTTGTTCACATCCACTTCACTTATGGTCAAACTATTGCAGCCGGACAAAAACAAAGAGGCTATAGACAGAGCGACAATCGCAAATGTACGAATTACTTTCATTCTATGTTCTCCATGGTCACTGTATTGGCGTGACGCTTTTCATACCAAAATCGCATAAAATCCTCTGTTACTTTTTGCTCAATCTCAACCGCTTCATCGGTTGGACAAAATAATGAAATACTGAACACGTTGTAACCTTCTGTGGTTGTGGTGATGCGTACTCTTGGCTCAGGGCCAGATATCTTAATATCCAAACGCTTTTCAATAAGACTGTTATAACGAATCGCAACCTCATGGAAATGCTCACTATACTGGCGAATTTTATCGAGGATTTGCTCTTTAATAGTAAACAGATTGACCTCATCTGAGTGTCTAGAAATCGAAAATGTATGGGTTACATAACGTCGCATATAGTTCAAATTTTGAACCGTATTCAATAATAAAACACTGTTCGGAACCACAGTGGTACGCCCGGTATAAGTGTAACTGCCACCTTTTAAATCGACCTCAAACAAGGTGGTTGATAACCAGTCACTGTCTGTCACTTCTCCCTCATAGTTTGCGATACGTATCCAATCCCCCACCTGATATGGCCGAGTACTGGCTCGATAAAACGCCCCCACAATACAAGCAATAAACTCTTTTGTTGCTATCACCAACGCCACCATAAAAGCCGCGATGGAAATCGCAATATTTTGCAACTCAGACGACCAAATCAGTATTAAACCGACCACTAAAAGCAGGTTGAATATGTTATCGACCGTATTGATCCGTTGACGCTTTTTGTCATGTTCAAGCTTTTGATGAAGACGAATCGCACGTTTGGTATAGCGTCGAACAATATAGGACAATAAAATCCAAGCAAACGTCAAAACAAACTCAACGTGATCCATTAAAATGGAGAAGTCTATCTGGGAAAAATCAACGGCCATAAAAGTGTTTCCTTTAGCAAGAACGCAACTTTATCAATCATTGCCTAAATCAACAAACAAAAGCACTAGACAAAGAAACAAATAATACTGTACATTTATACAGCATTATTTTTCACGAGGTGGATCATGCCTGTCATTATCAAATATGTTGTAGAACGCGATGGAATAGAAAAAATGACTTTTACTTCAAGAGCTGAAGCCGATGCCTATGATAAATTGTTGGATACCGCCGAAGCTCTGTACGAGGTTTTAGATCAGAGCCAACTAGCTGGAGATCATAATAAGAAAGAAGCCTTATCCATGTATTTGGCCGAGCAAAAAGACCTGCTATTGGATATTTTAGGAAACAAAAAGAAAAGCACAGCGAAACCCAAAAAAACCAACCGTAAAGAAACTAGCACGCAGCTTAATCTAAAAGAATCTTCCCCGAAGAAACCATTGGAAGACCTTGTCATCGAACCTGACGAAGACACACTCTATGAAGAAGAGGACAGTAACGTTGTGTTTGATCATGATGACGTTATCGATTTTTTAGAAAATGATGCCGCATAATGCGGCATCTTAGTGCTTCTTAGCTAAGACTTATGCGCCTGTTTCACAAGCCAATCAAAAAAAACACTCGCAGCATAGTGCAATGGCGCGCCTGACCGCCGCACTAAGTAAAACGACTCGCTGGCCTCGACTGTTTGCCCAAAAGGCGCAACCAATTTGCCTTCGCTCAGCATCTCTTGCACCATAGAGGAGCGTGCTAAAGCCACACCTTGACCAAGTTCAGCCATACGCAAAGTCGACACCAACGTATCGAACTGCATTCCAACAGACGAGTCAACGTTCTCCACGCCCATGATATTCAGCCAGTAACCCCAACCTTCTTCGTAGCCGATCACATGCAAGAGTGGATGATTTACCAAATCTGCAGGTTCTCGCAAAGGCCATCGCGCCATGAGTTCAGGTGAACACACAGGCACAAGAGTGTCCCAAGTAAGCCGTTGTGAGATCAGCCCAGACCATTCACCATGCCCCCAGCGAATCTCCATGTCCTCTTCATCGTCTAAGGCTTGCACCCAAATATTGCTCACATAACGAATGTCGTAATGGGGATAAGCAATACTGAAATCAGCAAGTTTAGGCGCTAACCAATGAGAGAAGAACGATAAGCTGCCGCAAACTTTGATGAGCTGCTTATCCTGTTGGGTAAAAATCTCGTTCGTACCAACCGTCAAACGAGATATCGCGTCTTTTACTACGGGAAAGTAAGATCGCCCCTCTTCTGTTAAACTCAAACCTCGCGGTAATCGTTTAAATAACGACACGCCCAAATGACTTTCGAGCAATCGAATCTGATGACTCACCGCCCCTTGAGTTAAGCACAACTCTTCCGCTGCATGAGTGAAATTAAGACATCGCGCTGATACTTCAAACGTATGCAGCCAATTTAACGGAGGCAGAGCTTTCTTGTTCATCGTTATGATCCAATAAAAAGATAACCTTAGACAACAAGCACTAAAGTTATCTTTTAAACACTAAAGCACTTGACCAAGGAAACGCTGTAAACGCGGATTGTCAGAACTAAAAAAACGCTCAGGACTTTCTTCAAACACTAGCTCACCATCCTCCATGAACACCACACGATCAGCCACTTCACGAGCAAAACCCATCTCATGGGTCACCACTACCATGGTCATTCCGTCACGAGCAAGGCTTTTCATCACGTCCAGCACTTCCCCAACCATTTCAGGATCAAGCGCGCTGGTCGGTTCATCAAACAACATAATCTTCGGATGCATAGCCAAGGCTCTCGCTATGGCCACACGTTGCTGCTGACCACCAGACAAATGCGACGGGTAATTATTCATGCGTTCCGCTAAACCTACTTTTTTGAGTAGCTCACGTCCTTCCTGCTCCGCGACAGCACGGGGCTTTTTCTTCACCTTGATGGGCGACAATGCCACGTTACCCAACGCTGTTTTATGTGGAAAAAGATTAAAGGACTGGAAAACCATACCCACTTCTTCACGCACTTTATTAATGTTGGTTTTTCTGTCTGTCAGGCTCACTTCGTCAATATGAATCGTGCCATCCGAAATGGTTTCCAACTGATTCAAGGTGCGCAAGAATGTCGACTTACCCGAGCCACTTGGCCCAATAATCACCACCACTTCACCTCGATTGATATCGAGAGAAACCTTTTTTAGAGCATGACAGCCATTGGGATAGATCTTTTCAATATTACGAGCTTGAATGATGCTCTTATCGGTCCTATTAGTCACTGGCAGATAACCTCTTTTCAAGACGTTGAATAGCCCAAGACAAAGCTCCGGTTAACACTAAATACATCAGCGCCACCGCGAACCACACTTCAAAAGGTGCAAACGTCGAACTCACTACTTCCCGACCCGCTTTGGTCAGATCTGTGATGGAAATGACCGACACCAGAGACGAGTCTTTGATCAGGTTAATAAATTGTCCAGCCATCGGCGGTAAAGTTCGTTTAAACGCCTGCGGCAAAATAACATTGACCATCGCCTGAACGTAATTCATCCCTAGACTTCGCGCGGCTTCCATTTGCCCAGGACTGATAGATTGAATACCAGAACGCACGATTTCAGCGATATAAGCGCCAGTAAACACCGACAACGCCGCGACACCTGCGGTAAAACGGTCTAAATCCAATACCGTGCCGATAAAAAAATAGAAGATAAAAATCTGCACCAATAAGGGCGTACCGCGAATCAGTTCAATGTAAGTAATGGATAAATAACGTAACGCGGGGTTAGACGAGATACGGGCCAGTCCTGCAAATAGACCGATCACCACAGCAAACACCAAAGACACCACAGACAACTGCAATGTCATCACCAGCCCCCAAGTCAATGGACCAATATTCCAGTTTTCGACTTCTACTAGAGGATCCCCCTCAAACACCAAATCGCCATGACCAACCAGCAGATTATCAAACTTTTTAATCACTAACGGGTCATCGCCGTAATCAGAAGTCACCACTAACCTATTGCCTTTTTCAATGGTAGCTGTGCCGTCAAAGGGGGCTCTAACCGTTGTTGCTTCGGTGTTAATGATGTACTGAGGGATACGCTCCCAGCGCCAAGTGTAGTCAATACTTTTGCTGCCAGCATAAATGCCAAAGCCTAATCCTATGATGATTAGAACAAAGACCGCTTTCCACAAAAGCAGATGAGATTGTTTTTCCATCAATGAGAAATTCCCCGTTGTATTTTTTAACTCAAAAAAACCTATTCACACGGTCATATGCGCGATCGTGAAAAGATTTTCTCAAGTAAGAATGCACAAAAAGTGGCGCCATATAGCGCCACTTTTTGTGTGTTTGCCATGTTACTGAATGGTGCTCAACCAAGCGTCACCTTCAAACCATTTTTGATAAATCTTGTCATAAGTACCATCGCCTTTAATCTGAGCAAGATAGTTATTCAAGAAATTCATAAAGTCTGGATCGCCCTTACGAATCGCAAAGCCAAGCGGTTCAAAAGTGAAGGATTCGTCTAAATGTAATACCTTACCCTTACTTTGTGCGGCGTAAATCGCGTTATATGGCAAATCATACACAAACGCATCGGCATTGCCATTTACCACTTCTAATGCGGCTTCAGATTCCGTTTCAAACAGATTCAACTTAGCTTTGCTCATGTATCTTTTTACAGCATAGTCAGACGTCGCGCCTAACTTTGTTGCGACAGTATATTTGGCGTCGTTAAGATCTCTGTAACTCTTAACTTTCCCTTCCAACTTAGGACTCAACAAAATTGTTTGACCAACTACAATGTAAGGATCAGTAAAGTTCACTTTCAAATTACGCTCTGGCGTAATCGTCATACCTGAAATAATGATATCGCACTTGGCCGTTAATAACGCCGGAATGATGCCATCCCAAGCCGTATTACGAATGTCAATTTTGACGCCCATGGCCTTTGCCATAGACTTGGCAATGTCCACGTCAAAGCCTACGATATTGCCACTTTTATCACGCATATCAAACGGCATGTAACCCGCTTCAGCACAAACTTGAAGCTCGCCACGATTTAAAATTTCATTCAGTGTGGATTTTTCCCACAACGCATTATCCGACGCTGATGCCAATGTTGCACTGCACAAAGCCACCGCAGCGATCACTAATTTCTTCATATTTGATGTCCCCAGTTTATGTAAAAACGAACCCTAAGTTATTTACGTATCTGATCTTAATGCCATTTCATAGCGGCGCATAATACAGGAGTTGCCACTAACAGTCCCTAGTGAAACACTAATGTACTCCCCTGTTTTTTTCATTTTGTACAGCATGAAACCTGGTCTGTGTTGTCACACGAAAGCGCTCTAACTCGTTCAAACGCTTGCATTAGATCCGCAATCAAATCGTCAGTGTCTTCAATCCCCACAGATATCCGCACTAAACCTTCTGAAATCCCCAGCGCCAAACGTTCTTCCAATGTATTTTCCACATGACTGGTGGTTCTGGCTGGTCCATAAATGGTTTCGACCGCGCCCAAGTTACCCGCGCAATGCGCATACTGTAATTGCGGCAATAAGATCTTCACCGTATCCATACCACCGACCAGAACAAAACTCACCATCGCCCCAAAACCTCGCATTTGCTCACAGGCAATCGCATGATTCGGATGACTTGGCAGACCTGGATAGTTCACCGCTTCAACCAAAGGTTCCGTCAATAAATATTGCGCAATGGCTTGTGCACTGCTTTGTTGCTGACGAATTCGTAGTGCCAAGGTTTTCATACCACGAATAATCAAATACGCCGAAAATGGATCCAACGACGCGCCATTAATTTCTCGATAATGACGAACCTTTGCCATTAACTCTTCACTGCCACATACCAAACCGCCCATAGCATCGGCGTGACCGCTCAAGAACTTGGTCGCACTGTGAACAACAATGTCGACACCCAATGCCAAAGGACTTTGGTTCAGTGGTGTCGCAAAAGTGTTATCCGCAATAACCAAGGCGCCGACTTTTTTAGCCGCCGCCACAAGACGTTTCACATCGACAATTTTCAATGTCGGGTTAGTCGGTGTTTCCAAATACAAAACATCGCAACCTTTGGCGATTTCGGCTTCAATTTGCTCGTGACTGTGAGTTTCGCAAAGCGTAACGCTCACCCCCATGCGCGGTAAAAATTCTTCAAAGACTTTATTGGTGCCGCCATAACTGTCTTTCGTCGACACAACACGGTAGCCATTTGATAAAAAGGTATAAAGCACACTACTGATCGCCGCCATGCCCGTACTAAAAGCAACCGCCGACTCAGCGTTCTCTAAGCCGCAGATCTTTGCCTCTAGAGTTTCTACGGTAGGATTGCTCATACGGCTATAAATAAAACCGGGGGCAGCACCTAAAGCAACGTCGTACCATTCATCGATATCTTGGTAGCCATAAGCGGCACTCGCGATAATAGGAGTTTGCGTCGCACGATAAGGATGCTCTACCTGCTCGCCGCTCCATACAGACCGTGTTCCACTTCCTGCTTGATCAAGCGCCAACCTAGCCAATTTCTCACTCATTACAGATCTCTCACATTCTATGGCTAAACAGCCAGTATAAATTCCATTAGCTTTCACTATAGCCAAACGAGTAAAAAGCGAGAAATCATCTTATCAAGCACTAAGGGGCGTTTTTTTTAATGGATAAAATTACGACCTAATGACTTATACTGTCCTTTCATCCGTATTCATTTCCTGACGTCTAGGACCTTTAATGAAACCCGCTGATTCCCCTCAAAATACAGTCGATAAAAATATGCTTGGCGTGTTTCGCTATAGCCGTCGCGCCATCGACTTGGTATGGAAAACGTCCCCAGCGTTAACCATAGGTTTGGCGTTGGCAACACTGATTGCTGGTGTCACGCCAGCCTCCATGGCGTATGTGGGACAATTGATCGTCGATGCCGTCGTGGCTGCAATGGAAAGCTACAAACAAGACCAAGTCTTGCATTATCAAGCTGCTCTTAGCTATGTCTTATTAGAAGGTCTTTTGGTCTTGGTCATTGCCGCCGCGCAGCGTGCTTTGACCGCGCAGCAGGCCATTTTACAAGGTTTATTAGGTCAAAAGGTCAACCTGCTGATATTAGAAAAAGCCCAAAGCCTAACACTCTCGCATTTTGAAGATTCTGAGTTTTACGACAAACTGGTTCGTGCCCGCCGCGAGGCCTCCAGCCGCCCGCTTGCTCTGGTTAATAAAACCTTTGCCTTGCTGCAAAATGCCATCACGTTATCCAGCTTTGCTGTCTTGCTGTGGCATTTTTCACCCTGGGCGTTGGTCCTATTGGTCTGTGGCGCTTTGCCTTCCTTTATCGCTGAAGCCAAGTTTTCTGGCGATGCCTTTTTGATGTTTCGTTGGCGCTCACCAGAAGTTCGTCAGCAAAACTATTTAGAAACCTTATTAGCTCGGGAAGACAACATTAAAGAAGTTCGCTTGTACCAATTAGGCGAGCGTTTTTTACATCGCTACACCGAAATATTCATCAAGCTATTCAGAGAAAGCAAACGACTGATTTTACGCCGTGAAAGCTGGGGATTCGCCCTTGGCGTTATCAGCACCCTGGTGTTTTATGGGGCTTACGGTTGGATCGTCAGCGATACTATTATCGGTGCGATCACCTTGGGTCAAATGACCATGTATTTGCTGTTATTTAAACAAGGCCAGAGCTCGGTCTCCGCCTCACTTACCGCCATCAGCGGTATGTACGAAGACAACTTATATCTATCCAACCTCTACGAATACCTAGAGCAAGAAACCCCACTTGCAACATCAGGGCATGTAGTTGGACCCGTACCAAACGATGGCATTCGTTTTGAAAACGTCTCTTTCCAATACCCAGGTAACGATAAACCGGCCCTTGCCAACATCAATCTCCATATTCGTCCTGGCCACAGCCTTGCAATTGTCGGTGAAAATGGCTCAGGTAAAACCACGCTCATCAAACTGCTGACTCGTCTTTATAACCCCACTCAAGGGCGAATCTTGCTAGACGGTTTAGATTTACTAGAATGGGAAGAAAGCGCGCTGCTCAAACGTGTTGGCGTGATATTTCAAGACTTTGTACGTTATCAATTTATTGTGGGTGAAAACATCGGCGCGGGCGACAACGACCGATTTAACGATCAAACCGGTTGGAAAAAGGCCGCTGAACTTGGCAAGGCCACCGACTTTATTGATGAACTGGAACAAGGCTACCAAACCCAACTGGGCCGCTGGTTCCGTGGCGGACAAGAATTGTCTGGCGGGCAATGGCAAAAAATCGCCTTGGCGCGTGCCTTCATGCGCGAAGACGCGGATATCTTGGTATTAGATGAACCGACAGCGGCGATGGATGCACAAGCGGAAGCCAATATCTTCCAACACTTTCAAGAACACACCAAGCACAAAATGGCGATACTGATTTCCCATCGATTTTCCACAGTGCGTCTCGCACACGAGATCATCGTCATGGAGCATGGACAAGTCAAAGAGCGCGGCACCCACGAATCACTGCTCGAACAACAAGGCCAATACGCGCATTTGTTTACCTTACAAGCGCAAGGTTATAAATAATGATGGTTATAGATACTGCTCAAGGCTTTTCCAAGCTCATTGCCAATACGCTCAGAATCACCATGCCACCGCCCAGCAGCACCAGAACAGAAGGCGACTCCCCTAAAATAAACGCCGCCATGACCATGGCGGTTGGTGGAATCAAATACAACACAATGGATACTTTACTGACCTCTGAGTACGACAACACATAAGCCCAAGCCACATACGCTAAGGCGCTCGGAAAAATGCCCAACAGCAGTACTGCCAAACTCACCAGAGCACTAGAATTCAACATCGAGGTCAACAAACCGGGAGAAAATACCAGCAAAATCACAGTGCCTGTCCACACCGTATAACACACCATGGTTAAAGTGCTGTAACGCTGCGAATAACGTTTTTGCAGAATGAAATACACACTCCATGAACAAGCCGCCACCAGAATTAATAACCCATTTAGGCTAAAATTGCCGAGACCTTTGTCGCCCATCACCACGATCAGCGCACCTATCATGCCGCCCAATACACAACACCATCGCCAGACAGTAGTCCGCTCCTGTAAAACACAACGAGCAATAATCACGGTGAAAATCGGCGTCGATTGCGCTAACACACTCGCCGCCCCTGCACTCACACCGCGCTGACCAAAATTTAGCGCAATGTGATGTAAGGCTACGGCAAAAAAGCCAAGCATAAACAACAAAGGAATATCCTTCACTTTGGGCATTTGTACTCCCAGAAACATCGCCACCATAGCCATAAAAAGCGAGGCGACGATAAAACGTAATAGTGCTAACTGACCAGGCGAATAAGACACAAGACCAATATGAACACCAATGGGGGAATACGCCCAACACAGCACCACAAACATCGCCGCAGTCACCAACTTCCCCTTGGCCTTCATCTTCACTTTTTTCATACATCATCCTATTTTGCATTCACTCACTGTCTAAGAAGGAGTTAGTATTAGGAGAAAGGCTCAATACGACAATTAACGAATACTGAGGTCAGTATTCACTTGGAATGAATGATGGAACTCGCTCAAATTCGAATGTTCAAAACAGTCGCCAATCTTGGCAGTATTGCGCAAGCATCCGTTGCATTACATTGCGTTCCCTCAAATGTGACCGCGAGAGTTAAGGCACTTGAAGCGGAGTTAAAGGTATCGCTGTTTTACCGACAAGGGCGTGGCCTGTGCATTACGCCCGCTGGAGAAGTGTTTCTCACTTATGCAGAGAAGATTTTAGCGCTAACAGAAGAAGCCAAACGAGCCGTTGATCCAACATCTGAACCCTCTGGCCCACTGCGCATTGGCGCCATTGAATCCTCAGCAACCAGTCGTTTACCGCCGATGCTGACAAAGTTTCACGCGCAATATCCAAACGTCGAGCTGCAATTTAAAACGGGCACTTGGTCACAACTTGTAGACGATATACAGCATCACAGACTAGATGGCGCTATTGTCGCCGTTGATATTGACCGACCTTTTTTAGACAGCACTACTTTCTTTAATGAAGATCTGGTGCTCATTTCCTCCGCCTCTGCCGATCCCATCAAGTCCGTGAAGGATATAGAAGGAAAAGCCCTCTTCATGTGGCCGGAACCTTGCCCATATCGAGCCGCATTAGCAACTTGGCTCAATCAAAACAAGGTAAAAGCGCCCATCACCAGTATCGCCAGCTACGGCACCATTATTGGCTGCGTCAGTGCTGGAAGCGGCATATCACTGGTGCCAAAAGGCATTTACGAACAATATCAATCGGGCATGGGATTAGTCGGATACGAATTCGAAGAGTTAGTAACGATTGAAAACCGCTTTATTTGGCGCAATGATGGTGGTCAATTTCCCGCTTTAGACGCGTTTACTCAGATGATTAAACAAAATAATCATGGTGAATCACCATCAAACCATTCACAGCATGCATAGGAAAAACCGTTTTGAACCGACGTCATTTTATAAAATCCAGCCTTTTAGTCGCCATGACAACTACCCTGCCTAGAGTCGTTCTTGCTGCTGCGCCGTCTGCTGGTTTCGACTATGAATTGATCGTCGAAGCGGCCGATGTAAACATTGTTTCTGGTGGCAGTACGCCTGCGCTTTGCTTTAATGGCGGTTATCCTGCGCCTGTGATTCGCGCTAAGCAGCATCAGCCCGTTCGTATTCGTGTGATCAACAAGTTAAACGAGCCGACAACAATTCATTGGCATGGTATGAGAATCCCGATTGCAATGGATGGCGTGCCGTTTTTAAGCCAACCCCCCATCATGCCAGGCGAAACCTTCGACTATGAATTTACGCCGCCCGATGCGGGTTCTTTCTGGTATCACCCGCATATGAACAGCGTCGAGCAACTGGGGAAAGGCTTGGTTGGCGCATTGATTGTGGATGAAGCAGAAAAACCAGACTTTGATGAAGATCTGGTGCTTTGTATGAAAAATTGGCACATCAAAGACGATGGCTCTTTTACGGCATTGACGACGCCACAAAATGCTTTTCGCATGGGCACACCCGGCCGCGTCATGACCATCAATGGTGAAATTAACCCAACTTATGAAGTGCCCGCCGGTGGAGCGATTCGTGTACGTTTCTTAAACGTCGATAACACCGTGATGTATCAAATAAACTCAACCGATCCAGCTGCACAGATCCTTGCCATTGACGGTAACCCAATCGCCGAACCCGTAACCTTGACCCAGCATATGACAGCGCCTGGCATGCGCCTTGATCTTGGCGTGATCGCACCGAGCCAAGTAGGCGAAACAATCACCTTTAAACACCAGAACAAACCTATGGTGACCATCAAAACAGTGGCAAGTCAGCTTAAAGACCGTCGTTTACCTAAGTTGCCACTTAACCCCATTCCTCAACCCGATTTAGATAACGCACAAACCATCAAATTTGCTTTTGAATGGAACGCTAACATCACGCCAATCGAAAAAGACGGCAAGGTGAGTTATAACTTTTGGACCATGAATCGTCGCTCTTGGGAAGGCATGTCAAAAGGCCATATTCCTGACCCGCTTGCGACTCTGGAGCGAGGCAAAACCTATCTCTTCGAATTATCAAACTTGACTCAGTATCACCATCCGATTCACATACATGGTCATACTTTCACGGTTTTAAAATCCAACAAGAAAGCCATTACGCCCTTCCATTCGGATACCGTTTTGCTGGGCGAAAACGAAACCGTCCTAGCTGCGATCGTGGCCGATAATCCAGGGCGTTGGATGTATCATTGTCATATCATAGAGCATCTAAAAACCGGTTTTATGAGTTTTGTTGAAGTCACATAAGAATGGGCTAATCAATCAAAAACCAGATCGAAACCAGATCGATCTGGTTTTGCTTTTTTAAATGAAGGACTAAATAAAGTCATCGTCACCAAAATCGTCAAAGCCACCCATGTCGTCAAAGCCCTGCTCAAAACCACCAGAATCCAAATCACTTTGATCCATATTGGCCTGATCAAAGCCAGCCTGACCAAAGCCTCGGTTAGGATCGAGTTCCGCTCCGGACTGATCAAAACCCGTCTGCGCAAAACCCGCTTGGCCAACATCCGAAGAGGCAGGTATTTCATTAATCACATCAACTATTTCTGTCTGCGAATGATGACCAAACATATTCATCAACATATTCCCCACCACCATGCCACCCGCGACCCCTGCGGCCGTTTGCAAAGCGCCCCCTAAAAAACTACTACCACGACCATTACTTTGTGGCTGGCTATACGCTTGATTATTGGGCGACTGGTTAGCCGTTTGCTGAGAGCCGTTGCCACTTCCCCAACCAGAACGAGGTTGCGCCGAGCTTTGATAAGCCGATTGTTGAGCATTGCTTTGTGATGTTTGCTGATCACCACCAAATAACCCAGATAAAAAGCCGCCAGAACTTGGCTTGGCAGAAGCATTGCGCTCTAACTCTTCAACCCGAGCGTTGAGTTGCTTTAACGCGGCTTCTTGCATAATAATCGTTTGCGCCATGTAATACGGTGCGGCAGGATTTGCCACTAAGTGTTTGTTAATCCGTGCTTCTGCTTCTTTGTCTCGCTCTCCGGTGTTTTTTTCTGCCGTCTCAATACGCTCAAACAAACTATCAATTAAACCATTTGCGTCGTTACTCATCGTTTTGTCTCCAACCTAAACATTACCTTTGCACAAAGGTCTCTAAAAAAGTCAGCAGGCAAATGAAAAAAGGACCTGCGATCACTTAATGATAAGGCCACGTAATGCACGAACAAGTGATTAAAGAGTCAGGAAAAAGGAAACAAGGCTTGGAGGAAGGTTGAGATTTTTACTTAATTGGACAGTTAAAAGAATAAAAAACAGAAACGCCAGAGCAAGCAATCTTGATCTGGCGTTTTTACGTCTAAGCTAGCAGCTTATCGATCTTCGTCAAGCTCTTCGCTTGCGCTCTCTTCGTCTTCTTCCTGCTCATCAGCGTCATCACGTTTTATACGTTGTGCTGGCGTGGCTAGGATTTCAAGGTAGAACGCAGTCCACTCTTGGCTTTCAGCAAAGTTGATTTTTTCATTGATTTGAGCAACATGAATCTCTTCAGCCAGCGCTTCAGTTTGACCAAAGCGACAATCAAATCCCCAAAAGTCAGCGTATTCTGGCAATTTTTTATTGCGCTCTCTTTTGAGATATTTTTTGACTTCGTTTTTCGTTGCTTCGATTAGGCGTGGGTATTTGATGGTGGGGTGAGATAACGTAAAGGTCTTTTTCATTGGGATCCTAAAGGATTAAAGGTCAGGAGCTGAGGTTATCATGCTCCCATTGCAGAGCATGATAACGGATCACCTTATTTGTCGCCATGAATAAGTCGTTAAAATACACAACCTCTAGCAAACCAACAACCAGATCTAGACACTTTGCTTTAATTATCATTAATTAACTTGTTAAATTAATTTTTTTACATAGTCCCGTACATCTGTAGGGTATTTACCAACCCAAAAGAGTAATAAGATCAATTTATAGCCAATTTTAGATCTTTCAAGCTGGAGCCGAAATGACAAAATTAGACCATCGTTTAGCATCCGAAAGCTCCGCTATAGATGCTTTTAGTCAGACCTTACTTGAGATATATCGTTTAGCACGTGAAGAACCTTTAGAACGCTTTCTGGAAACCATGTTGGAATGCATTCAGTCAATCATTCCATTTAAATCAGCTTGGTGGGGGCGAGGAGCCGATGTTGTCTATACCCCCAGTGCAATGCACAGTTGCTATTTTTATAACTTGCCGGACAACTATTTTGATGCATGGCATAAGATGCGTTTTTTTGACACTACCTTTGAATTAGTTAAAAAAAATGGCGGCTATGCTACTAGTATAGACTTCCAGAATGACAGCGTTTCAGAGCAATTAATAAAATTAGGCCGCGAATTTCATTTCAATAAGATAATGTGTGTGCAAAACAATGACAAAATCTCTGGTCTTGCCAACCACCTAAGTTTGTACAGAGATAAGTACGCACCTCCATTTTCACTGCTAGAACAACAACTCTTTCAGTCATTAATGCCTCACTTACTTGTCGCTACGTCCATTAACCATATTAGAAACTGTCATGAACTTTTTGCTTCTCCCAATGGTACTGAGGTGGTGCTGGCTACTTGTGATATCAACGGAATTTTACGCAGTTGTGAGCCCGCTTTTGCCGAATTGATTCAAACAGAATACCCTGATTGGCATGGACCAAAATTACCCTTTACACCAACCAAAAAATGCATTCATGGCCAACATCTCATCATTGATATTCAATCCAAGGTGGATGTTTTTCTATTACTAGCCCATCCAATTTCTGCCATTGACCAGTTATCAACTCGGGAAAAAGAAGTTGCGATCAGTTTTGGTCAAGGTCTCACTTATAAAGAAATAGCCCAAGATATAGGAATATCACCCAACACCGTCAGATACTACATAAGATCGATTTATACCAAACTTGAAATACACAACAAGGCTGATATTAGCCGTTTATTAGTAGAACTAACGACGAATAGCTCTTAGTAAGAGCGCAAGTCTTACCCTCAAATTACAAAATATTAAAACAATAACAATCTCACAAGCTGGAATTTACAGCTTAGGATTCATTTCGCTCAAAAAACCAAAAGGAACATAAAATGAAAAATAATCTAATAATTTATTTGCCTAAAAATAAGGCAGGCAACCCTAATAAAAAATCTCGATTAGCGCATATTTCGGAATGCAATTTCGGGGGTGGAAAATGATAGCTACTTCAGTTGAAAGCAACCCAACTAGAAATGCATCTAATGCCATGATATTTGCTATCGTCATGATCGCCGCAGTTGTCCCTGCTCTTTTAATGACTGGACCAGTTGTAGCGGGACAGTTAGCTGCCGAACTAAATATGACCCCATCTTCGATCGGTCTATTGTTTATGTCAGAGAACGGTGCAATGAGCATGGCAACCATTCCAGCTCTGTTTTGGTTATCACGCTTTAACCTAAAAACAGTTTCTTTACTATGTGCTGTCATTTTTATTTTTGCAAACCTCGCATCGATGTTAGCTGACTCTTCAAGCTCACTTATAATTACCCGAATTGTTAGTGGTCTTGCGGGTGGGTCATTAATGGTTATCTGTATGACATCTGCTGCAGCACTACCTAAACCAGATCAAGCATATGGACTTTGGGTATTCGGTCAATTGGTGTTGGGGGCAATAGGACTCGCGATTTTACCAAGCCTGTTTGAATCATTTGGCTTAAAAGCCTTTTTCTTGCTAATGGCTATCCTAATGGTTCTCTGCGTACCGTTAACGCGCTTTTTACCTGAGACTGCACCTAACAAGAACCAGAGTTCAACGACTTTCTTTGGTGGTATATCTCGTCACGCTGTCATGGGGCTTTTAGCCATCCTATTGTTTTACATTAGTTTAATGGGAGTTTGGACATTTATCGGCTCCATCGGGGCTACTGCAGGAATCACAGGCCAAACAAGCGGCAATATTTTAGCCATCGCAACATTGTTTGGTATTGCAGGTGCCGGTGTTGCAACCTTATTGGGTGGCCGTAGTCGTTTTACTTGGTTACTTATCGTGGGTTATGGACTGATGATTGCGAGTATTGCTCTCCTGTTCTCGCCCGATAGTACAAACTTTAGTGTCGCTGCCTTCAGTTTCAAATTTGCCTGGACATTCTCTTTGCCTTTCATACTGGCCACCTTGGCTAAATTCGACACAAACGGTCAAGTCATGAATTTTAGTAACCTAGTTATTGGAGGAGGTCTCGCCATCGGCCCAATGATAACAGGTTTTATTATAGACACCTTTGGTGGATTCGGCGTAGCGCTCAGTTATGCCCTCATAGTGGCATTTGCATCACTTTTATTAATTCTTATTCTCCAACCAAAAACTAAATAAGGAACTAAATAATGAATAAAACAGGCTTTTATTATGATGAATCGTGCTTCTGGCACGTTGCAGGATCTTACGCAGGCCCACTCCCTATTGGCGGATGGGTGCAACCCCCATCAGGCTCCAGTCATGCAGAGTCTCCCGAAACAAAAAGACGCTTAAAGAATTTAATGGATCGTTCTGGTTTAACTCAAAATCTTATGGTTAGTGGAGCGAATCCTGCTAAATATGAAGATTTACAACGTATCCACCCCGAAAGTTATCTGCAAAAATTCAAAGAGCTAAGTGATCTAAATGGTGGCGAAATGGGTCCAAGTGCAAACATTGGCAATGGAAGTTATGAAATTGCCTGTTTATCATCAGGACTAGTATGCCAAGCGGTTGAAGATGTTATTTTGGGTAACGTAAAAAACGCTTATGCCCTATGCAGACCGCCAGGACACCATTGCTTACCTGACCAAGCAATGGGCTTTTGTTTTCTGGCTAACATTCCTATTGCCATTGAAAAAGCGAAAGCAAAACATAATTTAGGCCGTGTGGCCGTTATCGATTGGGACGTTCATCATGGTAACGGTACGCAAGAAATCTATTTAGAACGTGATGATGTACTCAGCATTTCAATTCATCAGGAAAATTGCTTCCCGCCTGGTTATTCTGGTGCCGAAGACAAAGGGGTAGGAAAAGGAGAAGGCTATAACATCAACATTCCATTACTGGCAGGAAGTGGTCACGAAGCGTATATCTATGCTTTCGAACAAATAGTGCTACCCGCATTAGAAGTGTACAAGCCGGATTTAATCATCGTAGCGTGCGGTTATGATGCCAACGCGATTGACCCACTCGCTAGAATGCAAGCACACAGCAATACTTTCCGCGCAATGACAAGCATGCTGACAATCGCAGCTGAACAACTTTGCAACGGTCGTTTAGTCATGGCTCACGAAGGCGGATATGCAGAAAGCTATGTACCATTTTGCGGACTTGCCACTATAGAAGCATTGTCGGGACATAAAACCGAAGTTGAGGATCCACTTTTAGAATTCATTAACTTACAGCAACCTAATGCCGATTTTGTTGAATTCCAAAAATCTAAAATCGACCAACTAAAACAAAAGGTTCTATAAAGTCAAAGTGGCAGGCTACCGTTCAACGTAGCCTGCCAAGCACTAAAACCTCATTCTCTATTTTTCTTTATAATCCTTCAACAAACGGTGAATAAACACCAACTTCTCACGCACCGCAGGCACTAAAATAAAAGGATACAAGTCCGGTTGACCCATGCCTCGATTCAAATTATTTACTGCAAAGGTTAACGGCACATATTGCGCAAGAATGTCGTCGAAATTATCATGTCTAAAGGGATCAATGTTCACCATCACCGCAAGGTTTTGTCTATTTGAACCAATAGGTTGCAAACTCAAGCCAAGATCACTGGCCGTTTCTAAAGTATCGACGATGTGCAAGTAATGGGCCCAAGTTTCCGCCCAATCTTCCCAAGGATGAGACGACGCATAAACACTCACAAAAGACTGCTGCCAATCTGGATTTGGCGTTTTATAATGTGTTTCTAATGCCTCGGCATAACTTTCTCGATCATCACCAAAAAGCGCTCTAAAATCAGCCAAATATTGTTCATTATCTGCAATTAGCTGATCCCAGTAATAGTGCCCAATTTCATGACGAAAATGGCCAATCACGGTTCGATAGGATTCATTCATGTCTTCGCGCATTTGTTCACGGTCGACCGAATTTCCCTCAGCCGCGTTGATCGTGACTTGCCCTGCAGCATGCCCAGTCATCGCACTGGCGTCTTCTGGGACTTGATTATTTTCAGAAATAAAATCAAACGACAGACCGTCTTCCGGCTCTGCTTTCTTGCTGATTAATGGCAAACCAAGACGCAATATAGAATACACCAACCGGTGCTTAGCAAACTCTAACTGCTGCCACGCCTGACGCTCTTCTATTTTTCCTAAATTGGGAATATGGCGATTCAATTCACACGCAACACAAAACGTACTGCCACCTTCTTCCACCATCCAATTACACACTTGATGTTGATGGTTTTCACAGTAGTACCAACGCTTTGCAGGAATGGATTTATCGGCCATGGCATACCAAGCATTATCAACCGATTTTAACGCACTGATCACTAACTGATCAGGAAGAAAGCCCAACGACGACGAGCATTGCTCGCAATGGGTGTTCTCGAATAACACCGTCTGCCCACATTGCTGACAACTGAAAATTTTCATAATGCTCCTGCTATTAAAAAATAGTCTATAATTGCGCCCCGCTAGGATCATAGTTTACAGTACGGAAAAACGCCTACCTCTATATTTGCGCGTATGGATGTTCTTTCCGTTAATCTAGCCATTGAGACAACACATTGCTGAAGAAAAATAACAAAAGCTTCACCACCATTTCAGATGTGGCAAAATATGCCAAAGTCGGTAAGACCAGTGTTTCACGTTATCTCAATGGGGAACAAGACAAATTATCCGATGAGCTAAGAGAAAAAATCGCGCAAGCCATTGCTCATCTGGATTTTCGCCCTAACCATTCCGCCCGCATGCTCAGAGCAGGTCATTCAAAACTCATTGGATTGTTACTCGCTGACGTCACTAACCCCTATTCTATTGATGTGTTGCAAGGAGTAGAACACGTCTGCCGTCGTGAGGGCTACATGCTGATGGTCTGCAACACTGACAATGAAAAAGAGTTGCAAGATCGTTATTTGTCCTTACTCGAAGCACACAGGGTTGACGGTATCATAGTCAATACTGCGGGAATGGCACAAAAACAAGTCAGTAATTTGAAGCGTCTCTCTTGCCCTTTGGTATTGGTTGATAGGATCAATACCTCGCTTGGATTCGATACTGTCGGGCTAGATAACGAAGCAGCCGTAAAAGAAGCCTGCCAGCACTTACAAGCCAATGCCTATGAAGCCATCTTGGTGGTTACCGAATCTATCGCCATTGATCCTCGCCAAGCAAGGGTCGACGCCATTCAAGCTTTCGCCAAAGAAAACGACAACATAACCTGCGATGTCATCGAAATTGAAAAGATGAGCGTCAGCTTATTAGTCAAGGTCATTACAGACTTCATCGCCGCTCACCCAAAGCGCAAAAAAGCCATCTTCACTACCAATGGTGTTGCCATGATGAGCACCGCAAAAGCCTTGAAACAGCTGGACATTCGCATCGGCACGCACATTGGTTTAATCAGCATAGACGACCCAGAATGGGCACAACTGTTCGAAGGCGGCATTACCGTTATGCGCCAACCTACCCAACAGATAGGCCAAACGGCTTGCGAACGATTGCTTGCCAGAGTTCAAGGTAACAACGAAGCCCCACAACACATCAAGCTCAAAGCTGAGCTCATTGTTCGTCATTCCACTTAACGCTTTCACAAAACAGCCTTTAGACAAAATCAAATTGAACAAAAAATAGCCATAAAATTCTTTAAAAGCGATTGGCGAAGGCTATTCATGGAATCGATTCCATGATATCGTCTTTTGCCTAAAGTGTGATCACCATAATCATAAAAATCGATCCATAATGGAGTTACCATGAAAAAATTATTTACTCTGCTAACTGCCGCTGCCATTTCTCTCGCTGGATGCAGTGATGATTCAACCAAATCTGACACGATTAAAATCGTTGCTGCCCACAACCAAACCAACCTCTCCAGTCCATACCAAACAGGCATGCTGAAACTGAAAGAAGTCGCGGATAAATCAGGTCTTTTCAATGTAGAAGTACACGCAGGAACCATTGGTACCAATGAAAATGAATTGGTTGAAAAACTAGTACTTGGCGGTGCAGACATGGTTCTCGTTTCACCTGGTTTTATGACATCATCAGGTATTGAAGAAGTAGATCTATTCTCTTTGTTGTACTTGTTTGACGATTACAGCCATTGGGAAAAAGTAGTTGACGGCAAAGTAGGAAAAGATATTGCCGACATCATCTACACAAAATCTGGAGAGAAGTATCGTGTGGCCGCTTATTGGACTGCAGGTGTACGCCACTGGTATGGCAAGCAACCGGTTAATAGCTTTGCCGATGTAAAAGGCATGAAAATCCGTACTCAAACATCTGGCGTAGTGTCTCAATACTGGAAAGAAATCGGTGCAGTACCAACCTCTGTTGCTTGGGCTGAACTTTACCAAGCGCTATCAAGCAATGTGGTTGATGCGGCAGAAAACGCTTATCCCTACTTCATTCCAATGGAACACCACAAAACATCGAACGGTAAGTACATTTCTGAAACGGGTCATGACTACACCACTCGTTTATTGCTGGTGCGTAATTCAGTATGGGAAAGCTTCAATGACGAGCAGCGTACGGCCTTCAACCAAGCCGTAAAAGAGGCGACTCAAGCAGAACGCCAAGCTTTGTATGATGAAGAGTCCACTTACAAGCAAAAAGCCATTGATGATGGTGCTATCGTAAACACGTTAGATCGCACTCCTTTCATTGAAAAAGCCCTTTCTATCCAAGATCAGTGGGCAGCGAAAAACGGTATGACAGAAGTACTTGAAACCATCCGTCAGACTAAATAACGCTATCTACTAGCCTAGCTCCGAGGACAGCTCGGAGCTTCAAGGATATATGGTATGAAAATACTCACTACATTTGTCGCCCGACTTCAAATCAGCTTAGGTGTTTTGCTACTGGTGATTTTCCTCGCCGCTACCTTAATTCAAGTGGTTACTCGCTACCTAGGAATGTCGGTGTTATGGACGGAAGAAATCGCTGTAAATTCCTTTATCTGGGCTATGTTCCTTGGTTCAGCTGTCATGGTAAAAGAAAACAAACATTTCGGTTTTGATGTTCTTACACACTATTTCCAAGGCGATAAACGCTCAGTATTAGTCATCATTCAAAACCTTATCATGTTGATTTTCTGCGTATTCTGCTCCTTATACAGCGTTGAGATCACTCAAGCATTTTGGAGCTCTCGTTGGATCAGCATCCCAGAATTTCGACAAGGCTATGTATGGCTTATCATGCCAATCACCTTTATAAGCTCCAGTGTTTATCTGGTGGATAACATCTACAACGAAGTGAAAACACTGTCCTGCTTTAAGGAGGCATCATGGAACTCGCGTTAATTACCTTATTATTTGTTGGTCTTATTATCCTTGGGATACCCATTGCCTTCTCTATCGGTATTGCATCTTTAGTGGGTATTGGCACCATGACTGGCGCGCCAACAACCATGATCCCAATGAAGATGTTCTACGGTCTCAACTCTTATGTGTTGCTCGCGGTGCCACTTTTTGTACTAACAGCCAACATCATGAATAGCGGCCAAATTTCTCACCGACTGATCAACTTTTCTATCGCCTTAGTCGGTCGCAAACCTGGCGGTTTAGGCCACGCTAACGTTTTGGTATCCATGTTGTTTGCAGGTGTCAGTGGATCCTCAACGGCCGATACCGCTGGTGTTGGAAAAATCCTCATACCTAACATGATCAACAAAGGCTACAGCCGCGAAATGTCGGTTGGCGTTACAGCGGCCTCATCTACTATTGGTGGCATCATTCCCCCTAGCATCACCATGGTCATTTATGGTGGATTAACCAATACCTCTGTTGGACAATTGTTCATCGGCGGCATGGTGCCTGGGGTTTTAATCGGCCTTGGCATGATGTTTGTCATTAGTATTATTGCCAAACGTGACAACTTACCAAAAGCAGAAAAAATCAGCCGTACGGAATTTATAGCATTAACAAAAGATGCCATTCCGGCAATGATCACGCCGCTTATCATTATTGGCGGTATTGTTTTTGGTGTCTTCACTCCAACAGAAGCGGCTGCTTTCTCTGCAGTTTATGCTTACTTCGTCAGCGCGTTTTACTATAAATCTATTAGCCTAAAAGATTTGCCCAAGATTTTCACCGAAACATTAAAACTAAGCTGTTTATCACTCTTCGCTTTAGCTGCCGCTTCGGCACTCGGGGAGTTTCTCGGTTATTACCAAATCAACGCCATTGTATCGGGATTTTTCAGTGGAATGGGCAGCAATGAATACTTATTCCTATTCATTATTGTGGCCTTCTTTTTATTTGTCGGTACCTTCATGGACGCTATTCCTGCCATGGTGCTATTTGTACCTGTTGTTTACCCGGTCGCGCTTACATTAGAGGTCGACCCTGTTCAGCTTGGTATCGTCGTTATCATCACTTTATCCATTGGCTTAATTACACCGCCATATGGATTGTGTTTATTAATCGCAAGCGCTATTGGTGACTTATCCATCGACCGATCATTTAAAGCCGTCATGCCATATATTGCGGTCATCGTGCTGGTGCTGATTGCCGTGATATTTATGCCATTTATGTTATTGATCTAAAAAAGAAGGAATTATCCATAATGGAAACAAAGCAAACACACTCTTTTGTTACGCTTGGTGAAGCCATGGCCATGTTTGTGGCCAAAACGCCAGGGCAACTTGCTGACATAGAAGAGTTCCATCGCTCTTTGGCTGGGGCGGAAGTCAACGTCGCTATTGGTATGGCGCGTTTGGGTTTTGAAGCCTGCTACATTAGCAAAGTCGGTAAAGACAGCTTTGGACAATTTATTCGCCAAGCAATCAGCAAAGAGAACATTCGTACCGATTGGATTTCTGAAAGTGCCAACCATGCTACTGGTTTTATGCTTAAATCCAATGTTACCGATGGCAGCGACCCTAAGGTCGAGTATTTCCGTAAAAATTCTGCTGCTTCGACATTAAGCACGACAGACATAGACGAAAATTTATTCAAAACGGGTACCCATTTACATCTAACGGGCATCTCGATAGCAGTATCCAGCACCATGCGTGAAGCGACAAAACACGCCTTAAACCTAGCCAAAGAACAAGGTTGCAGCGTTTCTTTTGATACCAACTTGCGCCCTACTCTGTGGCCGGATCAAGCCACCATGGTGGCGACCATTAATGAGTTTGCCTTTTCCAGCGACATTGTTTTACCAGGCATAGAAGAGGGCAAAATCCTCGCGGGCAGCGACCAACCAGAAGTGATTGCGGACTTTTATCTTCAACATGGCGTCAAAACGGTTATCGTTAAACTCGGTAGCAAAGGCGCCTATTTCAAAACGAATAAGGGTGAATCAGGCACAGTGGCTGGCTTCCCTGTAGCAAAAGTAGTCGATACCGTTGGCGCTGGGGATAGTTTTGCCGTGGGGGTGATCTCGGCGTTGCTTGATGGTAAAACCATGAAGCAAGCTGCGCGTCGTGGTAATCTGTTAGGTTCTTTAACCGTACAAGTGCGTGGCGACAGCGAGGGCTTGCCAACGAGAGCCACATTAAACGAGCTAGAACAGGAGTCATAGGATGAAGAAGAAAATCATTTTATACCGAGATATTCCAGCACAAGAACGCCTGCGACTTGACGAGCAATTTAATGTCACCTTCTTTAATGGCATCAATGAAGACAACAAAGATGCCTTTAAAGCGGCTCTTGCCGATGCAGAGGGGTTAATTGGTTCCAGCACAGATATGAGCCCTGAGCTATTGGACCTTGCACCTAAGCTAAAAGCCGCATCAACGATTTCCGTCGGCACAGATCAGTACAATTTAGCGTATCTTGCCAAGCGCGATATTCCCTTAATGCATACACCAGGCGTACTGAACGAAACCACCGCCGATACTATGTTTACGCTCATCATGTGTGCAGCACGACGTGCTGTTGAGCTATCTAACATGGTACGAGAGGGCCGCTGGACCAGCAACATAGGCGAAGCCCTTTACGGTACCGATGTGCACGGTAAAACCCTTGGCATTATTGGTATGGGTCGCATTGGTTATGCCATCGCTAAGCGTGGGCATTTTGGTTTTGATATGAAGATTCAGTACAGCAACCGGAGTCGTAAACCAGATGCTGAACAAGACTTAAACGCTACTTATATGGAGATGGATGAACTGCTTCAAACGTCAGACTTCGTCTGTGTGATGACGCCGTTAACACCAGACACCGAACGATTAATTGGTGCAAAAGAATTCGCCATGATGAAGAAAAGCGCCATTTTCATCAATGGCTCCCGTGGCAAAGTGATCGACGAAGCAGCGCTTGTCGAGGCTTTAAGCAATGGCACCATTCGCGCGGCTGGGTTGGACGTCTTTGAAGTGGAACCATTACCGGGCAACTCGCCACTTTGCAAACTCGACAATGCAGTCTTGTTTCCACACATCGGTTCAGCAACGGCAGAAACCCGTCTTGCTATGATTACCTGTGCAGTGGACAACCTGATCAATGCGCTTAATGGTGATATCTCGCAGAACTGCGCCAATCAACATTTGTTAAACAGATAGCCTTTTGGCTATCTGTTTAATCTATTTCTAGGCGCTTACCCATGCCAATCACAGGTTCTACGCCATAACCTAAAGATTGATAAAATCGAATAACCGCTTCGTTAGAAGAACGAACTTGTAAATTGATTTTTGGGCAGCCCTTGGCTTTTATCCGTGCCTCCACAGCCTGCATTATCGCTTGGCCAAAGTCCTTTCTTTGGTACGACGGCTTTACCGCCAAATAATTAATCCAACCACGATGACCTTCGTAACCCCCCATCACAGTGGCAATAATCTCCTCTTCTATATAACCCACCAAAAATAAATCAGGATCTACTTTTCGCTTCCTATCAATGTCCTTCACCGGATCATTCTGTGGAACAACAAGACCACAGGTATGCCATAGAGCAACCACCTGATCTTGGTCTTTATTATCAAACACTCTAATTTTCATGCTCAATATCTACCTACTTTATAATGGGACCAAACTATTTTATTGCTGATTTTCACCATAGAAACGTTTTTAGACTAAAAAGGACTATTTAGCCAAATAGCATTCATTCTCAATTTTACCTTATATGAATAGCAATGGCTTGATCCAAATCAGCACTATAAAAATACCTAATGTTACTCTCTTGCTTATCAAAACCACCTATGGAAACGACTAACGTCGAGAGGGAAAACATGTCCAATCTACCTGTCTTTAAGAACGAAAAGAACCATCTATACTTACCATTTATGAGCAATTTTTATAATACATTCGCGCAACCATTTGGCTGGGCATTGTTTCGTATTATCATTGGCGGCATGTTGGTGATTGAAGGCTGGCCTAAAATAGTCGCGCCATTTGCTCAAGTTGGCTTTGTGGAAAACTTAGGCTTTTATCCCGGCTGGCTTTGGTCTCCTATGCTAGCTGGCATGCAGTTCTTTGGTGGTATGTTTATTGTGGCTGGCTTGCTAACGCGCCCCATCGCTCTAGCCAATGCAGTCATGTTAGCCATCACCTTATGGTTCCACATTGCTCACCCTTATGGCGATGCGTTATTAACCCAAGCAGGCATTGAGGCACTGAACTCTGGCAGTGAGTTTTTCACTGCCAATGGCATAAAACGCTTAGCCGATGGCGGCGGGACCTTTCTTGCTTCAGTACAATTAAAAGCAGAACTTGCCTCTATTTTCTGGACGGCTGGCGCGTTGTTAATCGCCGCATTTGGTGGCGGTCATTTCTCGCTAGATCGCCTGCTTAAAAAACAATTCTAAAGCGGTATGAAGACTATAAAAAGGAGTCTATTTCAACTTGGCTCCTTTTTATACAATACATTTTTCCGCCATCAAACCCACATCATAAAACCGAACGAATTCGAGAGAAACGCGCGGCGTCAATAATAGACCACAGATGAAAAACCGCACCAACCAGCCACATGAAAAAAAGAATAACGGTCGCGCCCAAGGCATAACTCACAGCGGTTGCCACAAAAAAGAACAACGCCATAAAGATTCGACCTTGGACCAGTTGACCTAATCCGGGAATAAAAACATTACAAAGTGCCGCAATCACATTGCCGCCAGAACCTTGACCAGACATAAGTGCTCCTATCGTAAAACCACTAAAAAATTAAGAATAAGGACAAAACAGCCAAATGGAAAGCCTCTTCACTTAAGCTGCTGGCTAAAAGTATTGCTTCTTATCCTGATACGCCTGCTTGATATGCTCTATCAATAAACGAAGCTTTTCTGGCAAGTATTTCGTAAAAGGGTAAATGGCGTAAACCCCCAGCCGCCGCGGTTGATAATCCGTCAAGATAGCGACCAGCTTGCCTTGCTGTAGATCTTCATACACGCAGCAGCGCGGCACATAGACGATTCCAAAACCTGCCAAGGCGGCCTTGCGTAATGCTTGGGCGTTATTCGTGGCGAAACTACCGCTAATTCGCACACTTTCTTCAATGCCATTTCGAGTAAAACGCCAATCAAACGAACCTTGGGCTTGGTAGGTATAGGCCAAACAATTATGGTCTTTCAGCTCCTCTAGATCATTGACTTCACCCTGTGTCTCAAGATAGCTTGGTGAGCAACAGACAATCCAATTGGACTGGATTAAAGGCTTAGCGATCAAACTAGAATCTTCCAACTTACCGGTGCGAATGGCCAGATCGAGTCCTTCTCCCACAAGATCGACAAAATCGTTTTCAAGGCGCATATCCACACTGATATTGGGATATTTTTGACAAAATTCGGCAATGGCTTCGGCCAGTAACAACTCACCGGAAATAGTCGGTACCGACATTTTAATCGTCCCCGTTAAGCCTTGGCTAAAGGCTGACACAGAGGCAATCGCATCGCTGACTTGGCCTTCTATATTTTTCGCATGGACATACAAACTCTCCCCCGCTTCGGTCAAACTGAGCCGCCTTGTGGTGCGATGAATCAACTGCGCACCAAGGTCTTGTTCAAGCTTACTAATGCGTTTACTCAGTGCCGGTGTTGAAAGGCCAGCTAATTCGGCCGCTTTATTAAAAGATCCCGAGTCGGCAACATGAACGAACAGTGTTAGATCAGTAGCGTTCAACGATAAGGCTCCATTTCATTAAGTTGTTTTGAGAAAGAGTTTATTAGTTTATGTCGTATTTATCGCAAATAAAACTAAGACTATAGTGAACACATACAATAAAAGGAGCAAAAATCCATGCGTCTCAAAGATTGCCACAATTTCCAAGACTTTCGCACCTTAGCCAAAAAACGCCTGCCTGGTCCCATTTTTAATTACATAGACGGTGGAGCAGATGACGAAACAACGTATCGACGCAACACCGCGGCCTTTGAAACCTGTGACCTTGTGCCCAGCGTCCTGACTGGCGTAAAAGAAGTGGACTTATCTGTCACCGTGATGGGACAAAAGCTCGCGCTGCCCATCTATTGCTCACCAACCGCATTACAACGCTTATTTCATCATGACGGTGAAAGAGCCGTCGCTGGTGCCGCGGAAAAATACGGTACCATGTTTGGGGTGTCATCCCTTGGCACCGTGAGCATGGAAGAGATCGCCAAGCAAACCACCACCCCTCAGGTCTACCAGTTTTACTTCCACAAAGATCGCGAACTGAATCGCGCCATGATGCAACGCGCCAAAGACTCTGGCATACAAGTGATGATGCTGACGGTGGATTCCATTACTGGCGGCAACCGAGAACGCGACCTTCGCACTGGCTTTGCAATCCCCTTTAAATTAAACCTAAAAGGCATAATGCAATTCGTTCTTAAGCCTATGTGGGGCATTAACTATGTGACTCATGAAAAATTCCGTTTGCCACAACTTGAAGAGCACATCGACATGGGTTCTGGCGCGACCTCGATTGGCGACTATTTTACCAATATGCTCGACCCATCGATGAACTGGGACGACGTGGCGGAAATGGTGAAATTCTGGGACGGCCAGTTCTGCTTAAAAGGCATCATGAGCCGAGAAGACGCCCGCAAAGCAGTAGAGATTGGCTGCACTGGCATCATCATTTCCAATCATGGCGGTCGCCAGCTTGATGGCTCCCGCAGCTCCTTCGATCAGCTCGCAGAAATCGTCGATGAAGTAGGTGACGAAATCGACGTCATCTTCGACAGCGGCGTGCAACGCGGCACCCACGTACTGAAAGCTCTGTCCCTCGGTGCCAAAGCCGTCGGCATCGGCCGCATGTACTTGTATCCACTCGCCGCCGCTGGACAACCCGGTGTCGAACGCGCACTTGGACTGATGAAAGCCGAACTCGAACGGGACATGAAACTCATGGGCAAAACATCGATTGATCAACTCAATAGAGAGAACCTGAGGTTTAGGTCTTAGAGCTAACAGTCCCCTCCCCTTATGTCTTTCAAGGGGAGGGTTAGGAGGGAGGTAATTTGTACTGATAACACCTAAATCCCTAAACTTTTCTTCGCTTCCTCAAGTGAAACCGTATTACCGTCACGAGCTTCTTCCAAACCCTGATAAACAGCACGAAGAAAACCAAGTTTTTCCGCAGTTTTTTCGTAGTCTTCTAAGCTCTGAACAACGGCAATGCCACGACCTCGTGGTGAAATTAGGCCTTAATCACTTATTGTCTTAATATCTACCGACAAAAGTGGAAAGGAAAACGGAGAAATGGATAAAAAATCATCTACAAAACAGACAGTATCTAAACACATCATTGATTTCCTTCTTTGTGAAGGGCTGACTCTAATGACAGGTGCTGCACTCGGAGCAATAATTTCACTTGCTCTAACTTGGGAAGATGCAACAAATTTTTGGAGCATGATAGGAGCACTTCTTGCAGGACTAGGCACTATCGGTCTGCTTACTTTTGGTTGGATAAAAGGCAATGAGTGGCTAATAGATCTTAAACATCAAAAAAGACTTGAGCTTTCAATTGATTCAGGAAATAGATTACTTAGGGATACTACGAATAAGTCAGACAATTCTGGTCTGACTTGTTCTGCTTGACGGCAATTCGTCAATTGTGCCAATTAGGCGTAGTTTTCCACCATTACGCTGTCCTGAGCAGCTAAGAATCCGTTA
>Ga0208645_1000432_pt1 | contig 45783 bp, 48 predicted proteins | sample VirMetDEL_Sep_01_FD_184519 | JGI IMG/M metagenome (GOLD analysis project Ga0208645, IMG submission 184519) | Aqueous microbial communities from the Delaware River and Bay under freshwater to marine salinity gradient to study organic matter... | ecosystem: Environmental > Aquatic > Marine >... | reverse complement strand
CTTGTCCTTGTCCTTGTCCTTGACCTTGACCTTGACCTTGACCTTGACCTTGACCTTGACCTTCGCCACCTGCGTTGGATTCACCACCGCCTTCTGTTCCACCGTTGCCCGAACCTGCTTGAGATTCTTGGAAATCGGGGTCGTAAGCATCAGGGATTCCATCACCATCAGAATCAGAATATTCTCCATCATTAGGGTCTGTCGGGAATTGGTCTGTAGCATCAGACTTTCCATCCCCATCAGTATCTGCATTATTAGGATTAGTTCCTTTTGCATACTCTTGAGCATTCGTCAAACCATCATTATCTGGGTCGGCATTACCATCACCACCATTCGTGGGATTTAAACCGTTATTGACTTCCCATCCATCGGGAAGCCCATCACCATCTGAATCAGCGTTGTTCATATTCGTTCCTTGCGATTGTTCTTCAGCATTGGTTAGACCATCACCATCCCAATCAGCCCCTCCATCAGAGGGGTCAAGTGGGTTAGAACCGTCTGCGGCAACTAAGCCTGAACTTAGCACCAACATAATTGCAGTTACAAACATCATTATTATCCTATTGAATCTATTTTCGTTTACCATATTTTTCAATTCCTTTTTCGTTCTTAGGGAACCCTCTGTTCCCTCTAAACTACCCTATGACATTAATAACTACTTAAAGTATTCGGTATCATAATTTACAAAAAATATCAAAATGTTTATAACCTTGTGCGTTATCGGATAAACATGAGCGAAGAAATCTGCGACATCTGCAACTCAATTATGGTAGTGATTCCCGTTCCATTTACGGGCATCAACATCCACAATTGTAACCATTGTAATGCTGAAATTGATATTGGGAATTTTATTTCTAATACTAATTGGAACGAAATTTATCAAAGGGTTTAAATATAACCTATGAATTACCTAAACAGGAGGGAACTGTATGATTAACTATACCGAACATTACCAAAATATGACTGATAAAGAAATTGCGATTATTACTAAACATTGTTTGCATAAGCACGATAGCCATTATTCTTACAGGAAGGCTTATTTCAAAAAACACCCTGATAATAACATTGAAGATTTTCACGATTGGGAATTTCATTATATGAATTCTGATTGGCAAGATGATATTTGGATTATGTCTTCAAAAGATTTTGAATACTATTGGCCTTATCATTCAGCATTTATTCAAGAAATGAATCAAGATTAGAATTCTTCTGCAAGATAAGTTCCATCTTCTTGATATTCAGAGATATCATCAATAAGGTCTTCATTGAATCCGATGAAATCTTGTTTGTTATCAAAAGATGCCTTAATTTCTGCGTTAAGGAGGTTAAATGCTTGTTTCTTGAAGTTAGGGTCTAATTCATTAGGCAAATCAAATCTTGTCCAATAGAATCTAAAAGAAGAGCCCCAATTGTTTAAATTTGACCTAAGGGCATAAATAGTAGGTAATTCAGGATGTAAAAATCCATAATTTCCGAATTTACCTTTCATAATCATTTCCCTAAGTTTTGAAGTAGACATAGTATAACCTCCATCCCAAGAGACATTGCCCCAATTTCCAGTTGATGCAATCGGAGGTGCTTCAACTAAAATCCTCATAATTGCTTGCATTCTAATGGTTCTCAAAACGGTTGCATTTTTAGAATCTACTGCTTTTTCATAATCATAATCTAATCCTCTAACGATGTGAGTTACTCCTTCATGTTTATCATCAACTACTGATTGAAGATTCAAAGTAGGCCATAACCATTGGGTTTCACCCCTTGCAGTAACTCTAATGTTTTGCTCTCTTTGATACCTCATAATTTTAGTTCCTGTATCGGAGTTAGAAAATCCTTTAATAGCCCTATCAGATAATTTTCCAGAATAAACATTTTCAATAATCCAATCATTCATAAATTTAATGATTTTATCATCACCGATATTAAATAGTTTAATTAGGGTTTTGTTGTCTGCAGGAATTCCTAATAAAACTCCCGCAGATTCAAAATTAGGTGCAGGACCTGCATTGATAATTTCATCATACATTTTTAGATTTTCCCTTACTGATTTACCATAAGTATAAGAATCATTTCCATAATCAAAATAAACATATGCAAGACCTCTGTTGATTAAATCTCTCCCGTATCTGGCATATCTTTCCAAATTATCTCTGTCGCTGGCATAAACGATTTTATCTGGATTTAAACCTCTAATCCATGTAAAATCTTCAATAATGTGATTGTAAATATTAGGGATTTTCAATTCTCTCGGCAAATTAGAACCCTTTCTACTACAATCCGTATCATCAAATCTAAGCAAGAATTCCATGTCATATTTATCAGCATAATCTGAAAGAATAGAAATGCCTCTCCCATGCCCAATGTGCAAAGGGCCATTAGGAGTCGGAGCAAATCTAATAACGCCTCCAGAGTTTTCTCTCAAATATTTACTCCCTCTAAAATCATTATAACTATCTGGAACATTCATCAATCTATCAGGACTTTCAACAAGAACTGCCATAAAACCATTTTCTTTAGCAATATTTTCTAAAAATTCCATAGTTGGTTTTGATTTAATAAGAGAATCTAAAATTGATTGAATCTCTGGCAGGTAATCAGTCAAATCTTCATTTTGATACTCTTGGAAATATTTAATACAAAGCCTTACTAAATCATTAGGGCTTGAATAATCTTCAGCACTCAATTCTAACCTTTCAAAGGAAATGTAATTTTCATCTTTCTGCCAATCTTTTTGTTGAAGATGTCTTAAATAAAGAACCGACAAAATCATAGAAATCTCATTTATCAGTTCACCATCCAAAGGTTGCTTTTCTAAAGATTGATAAATTTTTGCTACTTTCCCAATCCAAGCCTTGTTGAAATCTTGCATCTTCTTAGAATTCATTCCTAAGATTCTTCTAAGTTCTTCTAAAGTTAAGTCCATTTTATGGGCAGTTTTAATCATATTTTCAAATGATTCTTCAGGAACCATGCCTCTTTTACTAATTCCTGAATTATAAATTCCTGTTAAAATCGCACCATAATCCTTTTGAGCCACGAAATCACCTATCCATATAAAGATTGTATCCAAAAACGAAAGACATTACTGTCAAACCCATACCTCCCACCACCAATAGAGAAGGTCCAAAGAAGTTTTCCATTGAAAAAGTCATCATACCAAGATTTGTCAATCCAAATCCAATACAAAATCCAGTAACGACTAAAAAATATTCAGGAGCCTTGATATAATCAAAAGTCTCATCAATTCTATCAATCATCCTCATAGTTTTTTAAATTGGACTTTTGCTATTTAAAGTTTGTCTTCAAAAAAACTGTTGCCCCATAACCAAAAAGCAAAAAAATACAATGAAAGGATACTCAAAATATCTATTACTCCTTCAATCGTCAAGTGCCTACTTCCTTTTAAATAATGCACCCAATGAACCGAGAGCCGCCATTCCTAATAGGGCAATTCCTGCTTTATCAGCCCCTTCCGAATTGGTTTGAGAATATTCTTTAGTTTTCATACCTGCCCAAATAATCATTAATCCAATTGCGGCTAAACCACCCATCATAATTTTTCCTGTAGAGGTGTTAGCAATAACCAATCCCAACCCCCCGATTAAGAAAACAACACCGCCAAAAACGGTGATTCCAATTGATTGAAGTCCTAAATAAGCGTGTCCTAATCCTTGCATATTTTGAAGAAAGAGTTTCTGAGATTTAAAGATTACCATTTATCCCATTTAAAATCATCATCAATTTTGTTGGGAAGTAGGAGCAAAATAATGCCGCCCCAAAATAAAATAAAAAGAATTGCTATTATGTAATTTGAAACCATGACATCACCTGTGAATGGTTCGGCAGAGAGGATTTGAACCTCCGGTCTCTTGCTTATAAGACAAGTGCATTAACCAGACTATGCTACTGCCGATTATATATCTTTAAAAGACCATTATGCCTCCCTTATCGTATCTATTGAATTGGCGGGCATATCAGGAATTGAACCTGAATCAAGGGCTTAGGAGGCCCCTATGCTATCCATTACACCATATGCCCGTTTGTATCCTCCTTAGTAGTGAATAAAAAGTGGGATTAACGCTCCCCCACGCCCTGCGAATTTTGAATTAGCCGCAGAGAGGCTAATTAGGAGATGGGAAGAGGAGGAGAAAACAAACAAAAACCTCCTCTCCCCTATGAATTTGATACCTCCGTGTCAATATGTCCTATGCTTATGTTGTATATAAACATTTTGTGAAATTGGCGGGCGTGAGAGGAATTGAACCCCTATCTCCGGCTTAGAAGGCCAGAATGCTATCCGTTACACCACACACCCATGAATTAGGTTATTGCCCCCTTATCTAATGGTATGCACCACTTGTATATAAAGATTACTCGCTTTTCTTTAGGAACTTAGGAAGCCCAGACAAAAGAGCATCCTTTACAATTGTGAAAAGCCTAAAATCCTCATCACTAAGGAATTCAGTCTGTCCTTGATACTCTTCCATAGCGTGAAAGAGGCTGGACATCTCATCCATCCATTCATCCAACCAAGGGTCTGCCATCACTCATCACCCCACTTAGTTACAGTATACCTTCTATACCTTTGACCCGTAGGGTCTGTCTTCCATTCCTTCTTAAATTCATAACCTTGCAATTCAAGGTCGCAAATCCTTCTGGGAAGGGCTCTAATCTTATAAATTGCTTGTGCTTCTACATTAGAAATGCTTGGGCATTGTCTAAAGTGGTGTTTTAAATCTTCTATTTGACTCATTTCGGTTCGCCTCAAATATCCTTGGGTCTAACACCTTAATAAAGATTACTCAAACCAATTGCATTTCTTCAAATTGTTTTCTGAGTTGTTGTAGTGATAAAATCTGGTAGGTTTTTGGAATAGATAAACATCTAATGCCGAACCTATATCTATGTAAGTATTATCCTGATTGAATTTCCATAATTCATGACATAGGATGTTTGCAAAAGGCCCCGCAGATACTAAAAATAAAGAATTCTTTACTTCCATCACTTCAATATAATCTTTAATTTCTTCAATCATCTCTAAATTCTCAATCCATGCATTTGAATCAACAGGCCAATGATTCTCTAACATAAATGGCAATTTATCGGGTTGAGAAGTTTTATGAGAAATCAAATAGCAATCTCTTTCTAAAGCAATTGCAGGAAAGTAAGTATTAAAGTCTGGATAATTTCCGTTTACAAAAATATTTGCCCATGTTAAGAAATCTTTATCTTCTATCTCATCATAAATTTCAGTTGCCTTTTCTTTCATGACGCAACAGGCACAAGGAATTCCTTTAAAATAATTAGGAAGAGTTGATTCATAAGATTCTTTTAGCAAAGTTCTTGATATTTCTCCCTTTTCTGAACCTTGATGATATGCAAATTCAGTATCTTTTCCAACCTTTAACATATCAAAATCCTTTTCACCCTCAATAACGGTTAATTCACCGTCTCCAAACCTTGAAAGTGCAAAGTTTTCATTATTCATTAGCATATCAAAAAATTTCCATAGTTCTTCAGCATAGTCTTTCATTTTACTCATCTCCTTCTAAAATAATTGGGTGAATATTAAAATTTTCTTGAATATAATTTTCATCCTCAGGGAAAAAATTAAGATTGTGTTTTTTAGACCAATATTTTCTATGATTGTCTATTTTAAATTTACCTGTCGTTCTCGTAGCACCACCATAATGAATTACTATTGATTTATTAGTGGATTTAATATCATACCCATTCATTAGAGCCCTGTAAACCAAATCATCATCCTCATAAATAAAAGGGCTGTAATTAGAATCATAATATCCTCCTACCCTATCAATTAAATTTAAATTAATAATCCAAGGATGAACTTGCCTACATTTTCTATAGGTTTTTTTAGGCTGATTATATAATTTAAAAGAACTACAGTCAAATTTATTTAATATGGTATTTTTATTTGGCTGATAAATAAAAGGTTGAACAATAAATGTTTCTTCATCAATCAATTTCATCAATTCTGTAAGCCAAAATTCTGGAAATAGCATATCTGCATGAATTTCTAATAAATAATCATATCCTTCTTGCATTATCTGTTTGAATAGGTGTATTCTGGGATTTACAATACCCTCATTTTGTTTACTCCTATAAATGTAATTTTGAAAATCCCAATTTTCAATATCAATCAAATCTTTTGCTGAAATATCTGAATTGTTATCAAAAATAAATAACTTAAATTCATATTCTGAAAGGTCGGAATTAATTAAAGATTCAACGCAAGGAACCAAATAATCTTCATCATTGCAATATAACAAAGATACGGCTATAGTTTTCATATCATTCAACCCTCTCTAAATGTTTTCTATTAATAAAATGTAATTCTTTATTATTTCCATCAAATTTCAAATCCCTGCCATCATAAGTATCAAAATATTTTAAAATGTATTTTAACAATTCATTCCAATTTTTTTCTCCTAATTGGCAATGTAGTTCCATAGCAAGGAAATAAACATTATCTAAATTTTGATTCATGAGGATAGAATATTCACTTGTTTCACAATCCATTTTTAAATAATGTATGGTTCCTCCAACCCTTTCTAAAACGGTTTCAAATGTGATGGTTTCTACAGAACCTATTTTTTCTTCCCATTGATTAGATACTTCATAATCATTAGAAATGCATAATGAACCCGAATCATCATTAGGATGATATAAAATATCTGCTAATCCTTCATAATTACTAACTGCTTGATTATATCCAACAAGATTATCAAAAGAAGAGTATTTTTCCTCAATTTTTGAAAATGCAACAGAATTCATTTCATAATAATGAATCATATCAAAATTATCCTTATATCTGTCAATAAAACCACCGATATGACTTCCAATATCAACTGCAATTAATTTTTCACCTTCTTCCTTATGGAATTTAGGCATGAGATATTGTCCAAATTTGTCCCATGAATAATCCATATCTTTTAATTCCTTAACCATTGTAATACCTCTTTAAAATCTTCATAATTTCTTCAGAACTTCTTCCTGTTCCGTAAGGACATTTAAAGTTTGTAGGAATCCTATATAAGTCTTCTTGCATCAGCCTTACTTGATTTAAAAGGCTGGAAGGTTCTGCAAACCATGAAGAGATTCCAATGGTTTCAGCCCTTTCTGTTTGAACTCTGCAAACCAAAACCCTTTTATTTAAGAATGATGCCTCTTCTTGGATTCCTCCTGAATCTGTAATGATGAAATTACTTTCCGCCATCAACTTTATCAATTTATCATAAGGCAAAGGTTTGACTACCTTTACCGTTTTTAAAAGATGCTGATGTTGTTTAATTTTAGGATTTGGATGCATAGGCAAAATAAATTCCAAATTAGAGTTTTGGGAAGCACACTCCTCTAAGGCTTTAAACCAAACATTCATATTTGATATATTCTCAGACCTATGTAAAGTAACTAAAACTTTATTATTTTGCATTGTTTGAATTCCTGCTAAATTATCTAAAATAGTATTTCCTACAATGTATTTTTCACCACCTACTTTTTCATCAATCAAACAAAGTAAATTATCTCTGGTGGGGCAAAGGTGTAAATCAGCCATCAAAGCAATTGCCCTTCTGTTAAATTCTTCAGGATAGGGGTTCGGAGCATAAGTTCTAAGCCCTGCTTCTAAATGGATAATAGGAACTTGGTGGTGATATGCAGAAAGAGCAATAGAAAATGCAGAGGTTGTATCTCCTTGAACCATTACTGCATCAAATTGAGTTAAGTCTAATGATGCATTTAAATTATTGATAACTATTTCATTTAGTCTAACCTTATTAGAAAGGTGATAATTTATTTCATAATCAAAAGGTAAATCATTTAATAAATCTGTATGTTGATTCACTTTTAATAACTTAAAACATTCGGGATATCTTTCCCAAAGGGGTTTTACCTTTAACCATTCAGGCCTCGTTCCATAACTAATTAAGATTTCCATTTGGCTTTCTCCTCTTGTTCTGGTTTGTAAATATACTTTTTAGCAATGAAGTTTTCCTTTTTTAATTCAACTCCGCTAAATCTCATATTATGATTATACTGCAATTTGAACCCCTTGTCAAAATAATTCCTATAGGCATTCATTCTAACGCCATCAAGGTCTCTCCAATGACTCATATTTAAAATATAAGAGGCTACTTCATCTCCTCCATATTCGTATCCTTTCAAAGAACCGCATAACGAATCATCTTCCAATGGTTGAGGAGGAACATATGAATTGATGTTTCCATATCTTTGTAAACAATAACTAAATTGAATATCTTCCGCAACATCCCAAGTTTCAGGCTCTTCCATCCATAGATATTTCAACCACTCCTTTCTAAAAAACCAAGAATGACCTATTACATCTACTCTTTTCCAATGAGGAGTTCTAATTCTCCATCCAAAAATTCCGTGATAGGCTAAACCATCATCCATGTTTTCACCATTAACAAAGAAATAACTTTCACCTACGGCTCCCATCATTCCATTTTTAATTCTCATGGTTTTTAAACAATTTTCAAACCATCTGGAACCGGGGATAGTATCATCATCAAAAACACAAATATATTCGCTTTGGGCTAATTGAGCCCCTGCAAATCTTCCATGATACTTCCAATTATGATTGCACCTAAAAGTTCTAAATCCATCATAATCATAAGATTCTAAAAGAGTATCTAATTCATTATTGATAAAATTTTGATTATCTTCATGGTGATTAATCCATATCATAATTTCCTTTGGCTTAATTGATTGATTTAAAATAGCCTCTAATTGTTCTTGAAAATACTGAGTTCTTCTGTAAACATTCATTACTGCCGTAATTGAACCAGACTCCACCTCATACATATTCAAGACTATTCCTCCAAAGGTTCAGGGTGGTGGTGATGATTAAAATCATGGCCTAAAAACAAGGCTCCTAAAATCATCGTTAATGCACCAAAAGCCGCAAAACTTGCTGTAATATAGGCTTCTTCATAAATAGCAGTTCCAAATTCAATAAAATGCATAAAACCATGAAGATATAAAGAAATCTCAATTAATTTTAAAAAGGCATTTTTAACTATTTCAAACATAAATTAAAATAATTAAAACACCTATTTAAATCATCCTAATAGGGCAGTTGCTTGTTCTAATGCTTGCATATTAGTAATGCCTTCTAAAATACCTAATGTATTCATACCCATCCAAATAATGTTTACAAGAACGGGAGCCATTGCATTGTGATAAAAAGCCGTAAGTAAGAGCCCTGTAGAGCCAATCAAACTGATTCCATGATAGGTTGCCGAGGTATTAGATAACCAACCTCTGGAAACTGCAGTAACTGCGGCTAATTGAAGGGCTCCTCCTGCATAACCTACGCCATCCATAGCCTTTCTACCATATTTTTTTTCTAAATATTCTCTAAATCTTTCAGAGTTTTTATAGCCCCAATATGAAAGCCCTGTAAATAAGAAAGTAACTCCTATTAAAGTAATTTTTTCACCCATCTAATCACCTAACCAAAAAATGCAAAACTGATATCATCATTGTAATTTGCAACCCAACCATTCCATAAAACAAAAGCACCCAACAAAATTGCTACAGAACCAAATCCCTTTTTTGGGAATTTGGCATTAGTAATAAATCCTATTGCCAAAATAAATCCTCCAATTATTTGAGTCTTATTCATATAATCACCTTGTTTGCGAAGTAGTCTTGACTTGCTTCAGAATCACCTACAATCCTATACTTTAGCAAAATTTCATATTCTCCCTCTGATAATGATGAAAAGATACTTACCGAAGATTTATCAACCATTAAAGTCGTGTTTGAATAAATTTTATGAATGCCATTATTGCTGAAATCTGAAACATCATAATATGTCCCATTTTGATAAAGTGTTACCATAATTTCTACTTCAACAAAACAATTTTCATCATTTGCCCCATCATGTTTCAAATCCCACTCAAAGAATAAATTATTTGATTCATTAGAAAGTGTAATTCCGTTAGAAACTAATGTTAAGTTTTCACAAGGCTCTGGCTCAGGTTCAGTTTCTGGGTGCGTAAATGGTAAATTATACCAATATCTTTCAATGTAATTAGGATTGTTTTCATCACCCCAAATTGCAAACCAAGCAAAATCATAATGAGTGATGTTAGCATGAGTAAAATTACTCAAAGTCAAAATGTGAACATCTTCCACATATCCTGAGATGTAATGAAGAGTAGTATTATACTGATATCCAATTTCATAACTTTCATTTCCAATCACCATGAACTGAACGCTAACATTGTAGCCTCCTGTTTCTTGACCAAAACCACAGTCAAGGTCATAAGCGACCATTGCATGAGTATCATTAGTTCCGAATTGAATGTCGTAAAGGTTGATATCACATTGTTCTTCTTCTTCTGCTTCCATCGTAACCCAAGCATTTGGACCATTCCATGAAGAGCCATCATTCGTGTAATATCCAATTTCAACATAATAACTTCCTTCTGGTAAATTCATAAAAGTTTCATCAACAAAGAATTCGTCATGGAAATTGTTGTCAATGGTTCTTGAATCATGACCATCAATATCAATCTTAAAATAACCATTATCCATATGAACATCACACTTGTTATCATCCATAAACCTAACTTGAACTTTCAAATCATTGTTGAAGCCTTGTCCGTCATTATCTAAATCATTAATTGCTTCATTAGACCAAATCCAATTTGGCTCACATTCTTCTACAGGCTCTTCAAACAAATAAGTTTTGGGAGAATCCCAATGCCAATCAGAACCCTCGTAAGATTCAAAAGAAGTGTGAATTCTATATTCTCCCGCAGGTAAATCATCAAATTGGAATTCTAAATCATAATTTTCAAAGAATTTTGCATGGAATTCTTGTTCCATGTCATAATGTTCTCCATCAAGGCTAATGTGGACTTCAAAATCACCCTCTAATTCATGTTCGCATTGGAAACTTGAAAAACTAATTCTCACATAAAGGCTATCTGGCACATTATCATTGGTGTAAGAAGTGTCATCCCATATCCAATTACATGGCGGACCTCCACCTCCGCCACCTCCTGTGTCCCACCAACAAGAACCATCATCAAATGTAGCCTCTGGATTATAATTTTCAGCATCTGGTGCGGTGCATCCTTCAATTTCATAGTAAATATCATCATCGGAAGAAGAATCATCTCCAAAAACATCAATGACACCAAAAGCCTCCATAGAACCTCCTGTAATCAAAAGAAATACAGGAACTAATGTCAAGGCTAATTTTTTAATATTGTCTGCCTTTCTTTGAAGAGAATCAATGGCTCTATCAACTACATCTCCTTCAAGAGTAGTTTCTACCTTAACTTCAGTTTTATTATCTCCACCATTAAGAACGGTATTTTTCGTAACTTGCTGATTGATGCTTTGAACAGTAGTAATCAATTCAGCGGCTTCCTTTAACTGAGTTACTAAATCTTTATCCCTTTTCTGCTCATTAGATAGATTAACAACGCCATCATCCATTAAATCTTCAAGAACTGCTTCAACACTTCTGCCTGTGGCTTCAGCAATTACCTTTGCTTTTTCTTGAAGTTCTTCTTCTGGGATTTCTGTCATTTTAATCTCTCTTTTTCTTTTTAACATTTCCTGTCATTTCTTCAGAAGGAGAAACTACAATGTGGTGGTGGTCTGGTAAAAGAGGATTTCTTTCCATATCTGCTTCATGCCTAACCTTAATTTCATCCATAGCCCTTAAATGAGTAGCCTGTGCTTCATAATCTGAGAGTTGAGTTTGCTTTTCTTGATTCCATGTTTCAAGAATCTTAGTAACAATCAGTAGTGCTGGACCTCCAATGATTGCAAGAATTGAAACATAATCCTCAGATGAATTTAAATATGTAGGGTCATAAGCCGTCAAGACAAAGAAACCTACTGCAAGGAGAACCCATGCATATACAATAAGCAATCCAGTCCTTTGCATTAATTTATCGTTATTGGTCTTTGAAGAATCAGCCATAGACGATATATATTATTTTTGATACTTAAAGATTACTCAGAATCAGTAATTTCTTCAATCTTGTCTGTTGCTTCATCAATCTTGTCTGCAGTTTCTTCATCAATAACTCCTGCATCAGCCAAAGCATCTGCCAAATCATCAACCTTTTCAAACAAATCAGAATAAGAGGTTACTGAAAGAAGGCAAGCCAAACCTGCCGCTACAGGAGCATATACTGAAAGAGAATCTACTTGGCTAACTGCCGCTGAAGCACCTGTTAGTAAAGTAATTGCGTGTAGTCTATAATCATTCAATGAATCCTTATTGAGTTTCATAATAATTCCTTTCAAATCTTACTATTTAAAACTTCTTCTTCTTAGGAGCCGTCATACCATAATCAGGAATGTAGAGGAAACAATTTTTGGGCTCAACCCATTTATTAGGAGGATACATAGTCCTTAATTTTAAAGTTTTTTCATCAACCTTAGATACTAAAATGTCAAAATCTTCTAAAACAAATGCATAAGTATTCATTGTAGATTCATCCAATTTTTTCTCTTTGACATCTTGTAGGGTAATGATTTTTAAAATCTCCTCTCCATACTGAGTGTGAATTTCTTCATCCTTAGCCTTCTGTTGTTGCTCTAAATGTAGCATAACTGAATAATTGTCATTATCAATAGCAGAATCCATAGCATTTTCAAAATATTCATTCATTTTTGAAAGATTAATTTCAAATCTTTGAGCCGCCTTGTTTTGCAGGGACTCTCCCTCTTCTTTAAGTTTAGCCCTTAAGTAATCTACTTTTGATTTTCTGGTTCTTTTAACCAAATCAGGATTTTCTTCTTCAAAAGTATTTATAATAGACAACCAGTTAGGAGCCCAAGAAAAACACATCATAAGAAAATCTAATGAACCTAATGGCATTTTAATATCTTGCGATTCATTATGTTGCTTCAAATATCCAAATAATTTCTTAAAGGTTTCCAAATCTACTTTAAATTGTTTTCTTTCAGTTATGTCTAAACCCTCATAAAGGTCTCCTGTTTTATTCAAACAAACCATCAAACTTTCAATAAAATGAATGTCCATTACAACTTTATCACCATCTCCCACATTTATGGTAAAATACCTATCATTTATATCACCCAATGTTTTCAATAATTCTTTTTCACTCCACCCTTCTACAAGAAATTCCTTCTTATTAAAATGGGGTTTGGGGCTCAAAGTTGCATGATATCTAAAACTCATTTTTTCACCTCAAATTACAAATCAAAACCAAATCATAATCTTCATCATAAGTATATTGCGAAGATATATAATCTTTAACCTCGTCTAAAATCAATTCAACACTAAATACATCTTTATATTCCTTCAAATATAAATCATATTCATATTCAACTTTTAAAATTTCATCAGGATTATAATTAATGCTCAAGCAAGAAACCTCCACATCTAAACCATGCTGACTAAATGCAGTTATGATAATATCCTCTATATCATAAGGGTCTTGCATAATTGTAAATTTATGCCTTGATATCTAAAGGTTTCTATTTCAAATCTCGCAAATCCCACTCGGACAATCACTTTGAGCCGCACCAATAATAATGTTTTGAGACTCCAAATGCGAAATAGCCTCCTCAACACTTAGAGGAACCAATGGCTCATTACCTCTACTTCCAGACCTATATACGGTAGTTCCTTTTAACTTAGGACCATACTTTTGCAACAACTGCCCATATTTCTCTACTGGATACTCTTGAGGAAGATTAATTGTTTTACTAACTGCATTATCAATATGCTTCTGAACTACAGATTGCATCCTCAAGTGGTCTTCCACATCAATTTCGTGTGCGGATACAAATGATTCCAAGTTATATCCCTCCTCGTATAGTGTTTGGAAAAGAGGGTCAATGACTATCTCTTCTTCAATAACTCTTTCATTAGAACCTTCTTGGTTTGCATAATACCTTCTTTTATAACCGGGGCTAAATACAGGCTCAATTCCGCTTGAAGTTCCTGCAACAATTGATGTAGTTCCTGTAGGAGCAATTGTCAATACTGCACAATTTCTAATTCCATACTCTCTAATCTTGGCTCTGGTTCCTTTAGTCAAGGTTTTACAAAAGCCAGATTCCAAGAACTTATCTGCATCAAATGCAGGGAATGAACCTTTTTCTGCCGCAAGATAAGTAGAGGCTTCATAAGACCTCTTTTTAATAAAGTTGAAAATTTGTTCAACCTTTTTCCTTCCTTCGGTGCTATTATATTTAACACCGAGTTTGATAAGTGCGTGTCCAAGACCCATAATTCCCAACCCAATTCTTCTTACGGTTTGACAATTTTGCTCAATTTCTTTAAGAGGATAAATATTTACATCCAAAACATCATCAAGGAATCTTACTCCTACAGTAATCGTGTCTGCAAGCATATCCCAATCCATATCTCCTGTTGAAGCATCAATGTGTTCTACCAAATTGATGGCTCCTAAATCACAACAACCATATTCTTCAAGCCAAATTTCTCCGCAAGGGTTAGTAGAAATCAAAGGCTTGTGATACCAGATGTTGTTCATTTCATTCGCAAGACCGATATTCAAAATCCCCGGCTCTCCAGATTCCCAAGAGTTTTGAACAATTAAATCCCAAATTTCTTTTGCAGGAATTCTTCCTGTTTCCTTTCCATTCCATTCAAAAACAATATCGCCTTCAGACTTTACTAAATCAAAAAATTCTTGGTCAACCAATACAGAAACATTTGCATTTTTTAGTCTTTGGTCCATTTGATATTTAAACAAAGATTTCAAAATGTCATCAAATTCACCACCAAATGATTCAACGATAGCATCCGCCTCATTCTTAGGCAGATTAGGGAAGGTATCCATTAGGAGAGGTCTAATAGTTTCTTGAGTCAATTCAAATTTGTTGAATTTTTTATGAAGAAATTCAAGAATATCTGAGTGGTCATATCTAAGACATTGCATCAAAGCAGTTCTTCTTCCACCTCCTGCCTTAATAACTTCTCCTGTTTCATTGATAATTTCCATCAAAGATACTGAACCTGTGGATTCTCCTCCCGTTCCTCTAATAGGAGTGCCTCTTGGTCTAACAGGACTAAAATTAATTCCTACGCCTCCACCCGTTCCAGAAATAATTAACATATCGCTAACGGTCTTTCCCCAACCTTCTCTGGAATCTTCAGCAGGAACTACAAAGCAATTTAAAAGTTGACCCTTCATTCTTCCAGAACCATACCAAATTCTTCCACCCGGGATAAATCTGTTATGTTGCATAACTTTTGCAAATCTTCCAGACCACTTTTCTTTGTTTCCATTCTCTGCCAATGCAACATGATTTGCTACTCTTTCACAAGCCTCTGCAAAAGTTTCAGTTTCATTAATTGCGTATCTCTGCTTAAAAATTATCTCTGCAAATCCTGTTGGTTCATACATAGAAAAAGGGTTCTATAACCAACTATATAATAGTTTGCTATACATCGTTTTAACCTTTATATAGTAAAAGTTTTCAAGCGAAAATTTCGTAGTCAATAATTCTATCTGTGATGATATAACCTTCAATAACTCCATAGACAGGGTGGTATTTAGGCTCAGGAGGTGCGGGTGGTGTGTAAGTAGTTCTCTGCGAGTATTGACCTCCTCCAAGCCATCTTGAACCTCCAGAATTATAGTAGGATTCAGAACCAAAATAACTCATCCCGTAACCCTCTGAGAGGTCTCCTAATTCCCAATCTTGGAAACTTTGAACTGCTTTTTGAGTCTTTGAAGACTTAGGGGGTTCTTGAACAGGCTTAGGAAGTTGTTTTTGAACCGTATTAGTTTTGGCTGGAGTGGGTATAGTTTTCTTAGCAGGAGGAGTATATACCTTTTTCCAAATACCTCCTACACAAGCCAAATCGTCTTGTTCAGCACCAAGCAACCTTCCCATCAATACTGAATTTTCAATAATTACATTGCTATCAAAATCACATTCCATAATTCCATCATCTGAAACATCTTTAATTCCAAATTGCTTTAAACCAGCCATATCGTAAATTCCAAATTCAGAAGTAGGCTCATAATTGTTTAAACAATAAATTACATCAGAATTCTCCATTTCAATTTCTGTAAAATTATTTGTGAATTTTAACCAATCAACCACATATCTATGGATGTTAAGATAAGATAAAATGTAATTTCCAGAATTCGGATTTGTAGTAATTTTCAAACTCTCAGTTAATTGGTCTCTAATAACATCGGCAACTTCTGGATAAATTCTAATGTGGCATAGATATTCAGGAATTGGCTCTGGTTCTTTAGGTTCTTCCTTTTTAGGCTCTTCCTTTTTAGGCTCTTCCTTTTTAGGTTCTTGCTTTTTGGTTTCTTTCTCCTGTTCATCTCCCAAAAGAATAGGGTCTCCTTTATGTTTCTTAGAACTCATATGGTCTTTAACTGCTCCAAGACTTTTGAAACTCCTTGAACATTCAGGACATTTATACTTACTTCTTCTATTATATGTTTTTGATTTCTTAGGAGTCTTTACCTTCTTATCTTCTTTAGGCTTATCAATTACAATGCAAGACCCCTTTAACTTAGGATGCTTTTCAGCAAGATGTTTTCTACAATCTGCTCTCTTTTTAGACTCATCACCACAATGAGGACAAACATATACTTTAACCATTTTGAACACCTCTTGGAATATATTCTCTCCATTCAATTACTTTTGGTTCTGCTTCAAAAGATTCTGCATCATTTACCTCAGGCTCTTCATCTCTTCTAATAAATTCAAGGAACTCTAAAATTCTCTTTTCTCTAATTTCTTTAGCCCTCTCTTTAGTAGCCGCCGTAGTAATTGGACTGGTAATACACCTATATATATATTCAATAGGGATGTTCATTTCAAACTGAGTTTGAAGAATCCATAATTGAATTTCTGAAAGATATCTTGTATTTCTTCCAAGAATTTCATAGGTTTCATCACCGTCTTCATTAATTGATTGTTCAATTAGTAAATCAGTAGGGAGTAAGTTTTGTAAATTTCCATAATATCCATTTCTTCTGAAAATTTGCTTAATAGAATTATTGATTAATTGAGGAGACCAAAGGTTTGCATTTCCAATCTCTTCATAAAATTTATAATCTGATAAGGTTTGTTGCCCATTTTGTGTATTAACATAAGTAGTAGGTTCAATAAAATCAATAATTTCAATAAGTGTTTGAGGAGTCATTTTAGGATTCAAAACTACTGATTTGACTACTTCATTCATCTGTTGTTGAGTAATGTTTAATCTCCACTCAGGAAGTTTATCTCCTTCTTTTGTTTCAAGCCCTTTATCAAAAATAACTAAGATTAAATCATCTTCCCACTTAGATTCAGGAGTTTCTCTCTTAGCAACATCTCTTTTGAAACCATAAAGGTCATCAAAACTGTTGTAAACTTCATCACTAACTCTTTGAACTCCTTCTGATTCTGTATAAACATCTTTATTAACTAATAAAGAACCATCCTCTTGAACAACAATAGATTTGATGTATGTAACAATAGATTCTGTATTAAATTGCCAATCATCATCCTCAAAAGACAAATCCCTTACTTGATAAATTAGGTGCGGATAATTTAAGTTTATTGGCTCATCAACCAAAGACATAGGCCTTCCCTTTTTAACATTCATAGGAGCCGCATTAGTAGAGTCTGTAGGGAAATTCATTTTCTTCTTAGAATTGCCACCTCTCCAATACTTAACAGAATTAGATAATTTATCTAAATGACTTCTTAATTGATACATTGTATCATTACCTCCATGATAATCAGGTCTTGCGGCTCTTCTTAAAAAGGAAGCATTGTAAAATAAATCCTGTGTATAATCTTCATTTGTTGGCAATTCCTTAGAAAGTGTAGTATACCATTCTTTGAAAAGAGCCATATAGGTTCTGATGTTTAAATTATAATTTGACAACAATGGAGAAGGATTTTTATTTTTCCATTTTAAAACTAAATCATCAGTAAGGGTAATTTTAGAATTCTCAATAATATTCATTTCAATCTCTTCATTATTATCTTGTAAAAGATACTCAGAAGTAGCGGTTGCTAAGTTTTTATTTTTAGATAAAATATTCTTAATAATATTTGTGAATTCCGAATAATTTCCATCAAATTCATTGGAAATCTTAACCCATTTCGTAAGCAAGTCCATTTGAAGATATTCTGGAATTCTGGTATTGTATGCTAATCCACTTCCTAATTGATATCCGCCGCAAGCAGATTTTTCAAGAACAGATAAGTTTTCTGTTTGAGCATAGAAATAATCCCAATCTCTATCAAATACATCTTTAGGCATCTCTAATTCGCCAGTTCTTTTATTATAATACTTACCAAAGGCAATTCCATAAACTGCATCTATATAATCATCAAATTGTTCTTCAAATCTTAGCCAATTTGCAACAACCTCTACTCCAATAGTCTTTAAATCTTCCACATTTCCAAGAATTTCTTTCATGGCTTTAATATCAATGCCTCTTCTCAAAATTTCCTTTTCAGGATTTCCTTGACCCCATTCATACTTCAAAAGAGTCCTATCTTGTAATTTTTGATAAATTGGATAGAAATTTTTCATGGTCAAGAAAGGATTTACAATTGTCTTATCTTGCTCTTTAGTGCTTTGCAACCTGTTTAATAAGGCAATTTTATTGATGTTTGGATTCTTTGCATACTCTGCATAAACTTGACCATTTCTAATATTAAATAAAGCCAAGCCTTTCCAATCATCATTCCATTCATTTGCTTCTAAAGGATACTCTAATACCTCAGGTCTCCAAGAAGCAACCTTATTTACAACTGCAGGAGATTGTCTTTGATAAATAGGGAATGAAATTTCTTTTTCATCAACCTTTATTTTTATATCTCTTAAACACAAAGGAACTGAACTTAACCCAACAAATCTTCCTCCATATTCGTCTCTGTATCCCCAATCATCAAATTCTTGTAGGGGTAAGAAAGTAGCAATCAAGAACATATCTCTAATTCTTTCTACTTGCTTTTTGAGCGTGAGATAATCGGATGCTTGAGAGGTCTTGTAAATTTTATCAAAAAAAGTTACTAATTTTGAATAACTTCTTAAAGATAACTTAGGATTAAATAATAGATTTTTAATTGCTACTAATTGATTTCTATATTTAAGATATTCTTTATCCCCTTTCGTGCTAACTCCCATAAGCCCATCATAGGCTACTGCAAAAACAGAGGATAATTTTTTAGCAGGTTTTAATCCTTTTACAACATCATCTACTAAAGCATCCAACATTTCAGGAGACAATGAAGTATACAAAGGTTGGCTATCTATAGATTGACCCAATCCCAAGTAAATCATGTATTCCATAGGAACTTCTTCACCTTCAATAGAAAATCCACTATGGATTCTTGAGACTGCTTCATGAACTTCTGAGGTGCATCTTGGATTTCTTAATAAACTAACCAATAAAGAATTGTTTGCTAATCCGTTATAATAATCTTCATCAAATATTTCAAGATTATCTAAAAGACCACTTACATATCCATAATCACAAACAGGAGAATCTAATAAGAACCTTACTATTTGAGAACCGTTTGCAAAATCTAATGCTCTACTTAATAGCCTTCTTACAGGTGTTTCATAAATCCATAATACTGGATTTTGAGCCAAAGCAAGTAATGCTTGTTCATTTCCATAATTCAATACATAACCTGCATCTGCATAAGATAGAGTTTCATCACTCGCCATGACTGCCAAAGCATTTGCATTTCCAACATCTACTTCGCCTTGTCCTTTCAAGAAAATCTTTGAATCATAATTAATTCTAACCTTTCCAGCACCAGCCTTGTCTGAATAACCCATGAACTTATACGGAGTTTTACAAGATTCGTATTCAAGATATCCTGAATCTTTTAGAATTTGACCAATAGCCCCTAACAAAGCAAAACCCCAAGGAGATTGTCTGGGGTCTTTAGGATAAACTTGTGCTTCAACACCAATATCTACTCCTGCTTTATTACCAGATTTATACTTATCTCCCCACCTTAAAATGAATCTTCCAATTTCTTGCCTGTAGGCTTCTTCTCCCGTTTTATAAACCCAAACAATACAATTACCATATTTAATATCTGAAACTGGACCTTCAGCATAGCAACCATCCCAATTCTCACAAGATTGATTTCTTTCACTCCATCTCCTACCAGTAGATTTTGTCAACATTTCAAAAGGATTTGTAGTAATCCATAGGGTATAATTACCACCTGCTGATTGAGGCCACGATGGACCTCCTGCCCTACCTTCTTCAGGAGGCTTAATTCTTTCCATTCTTTTTAGGAGTGGCTTTTCTCTTACTTTCTTTAATAGGGAAGATACTGTAATTTTCTTATATGTTTCAACTAATTTATCTTCATTGACTACTGTTTCTCTAATTTCAGGAACTGGTAATTTTGAAAAGAATTCTGAAAATGCCTCTGAACCCCTATCATCAAAAATATCATTTTGCTCAGATACAGTTTCCATAACTATCTGTTGAACTTGTTTAATATAGGGTCTTAAAATTGCACCATGTTTACTCATTACAACTCCTAATCCTCTCTTAGGATTAAGTTGTTGACCTGTAGAATCAATCGCTAAAGCGATTTCATAATTGATAATTGTTCTAATTTCATCTTCACTTTCAATTTTAGCCTCTAATACCTCTGGCTCAAATACTACATAATGCAAAAAAGTAGTGTCTTCAACACCTAATGGGAACATATATTGAATAGGCTTCATGGAGCCTGTTGCAGAAATTTCAGTAATTGCCTTTTTATCAGTAAGAGGGTCGTATTCTGAAAGATAAACATCTTCAGACAATAATTCCAAAAATCTGTCTAATGTATTTTGCCTTTCCACCAATGTTTCTTCATCAATGGCTTCTACATCATACCATCCCGTAATGTTTTCAAAAACTCTCCACCCATTGACTTCAGTATTTGTAAAATTTTCTACTCTGTATCTTAAAGCCTCAGGAAGTTGCTCTTGCATCCTATTTACATTCCCAGAAGGAACTGTGCCATTTGGCATTTTGATAGTTCTGTTTTCCTTATCGGAATAATCATGACCATATTCTCTAAAAATACTTGATTTTTTATCGTGTTCAAAGGTTTCAAAAGATTCTTTAATCATATTAAACCATTCTGTGGCTCTTTCTACTACTGTAGAAGGATTAGTTCCTGTTTTAGACCAATCATATTCAGGATTGTCTGGAAATATCTCTTTAACAGACTCTCTCTTTCTATAAGAAACATTAGAACCCTGCGACATAGTTTTTAATTTATATTACTACTACATAAAGATTACTCTTCGTTTGCTTCAGTATTTGCAAGAATATATTCATTGAATTCTTCTGCCAAATCCATCCTAATATTCTTAATAGCCTGAATAACTACTTCCATAACCGAATTCTCATATAGAGTATACAAATAACTCACAGGCAAATCAGGATACGATAAAATCCTCAAATATGTTTGTTGGTCTAAATCGTTGAGTGTCAATTCATACCTACTTAATTGGTCGTTATTGATAGCCAGCGTAATATCTAAAAATTCTCTGCTCAATTTTAGATTCTTCCATTGAATTTGATTGAAAAGCGAATTTGCACCTCCTTTCAAAATAATTTTAGAAATTCTGTTAAGAACTCCTTCACTTATCATACTCAATTCATCCATTACTTCTAAAACAATTTTTGCAGACATGGTTGCAGTATTTTGTTGAGGAGTTTCTGGAGCATCAATCCTGTAGGTATTCGTATACCAATCAAACAAAATTTGATAAGGAGAATTTCTTTTAACAAATGCTTTGGTAATCATTTCCATCTTTTTAGCATCCCATGAATATCTCCAAAGAGGGATTTCTACATCTGCTTGAGGAGGATTGAAATCAGTAAACATAAACATATTGGAATAAGTCCATTTTTCAGGTTCTCTTTCTCCCTCTACATATAAAAATTGTTCATCAGGGTGGCTTCTTTCATAGTGTTCTTGTAATTCATCTTCTGAAATTCTATAGATTTCCTTTCCATTGTTTTCTTGACAATAGGAACAAATGTATTTCTTAACAGGAGGACCTCTATTATCTTTTTGAATGTGGTCAAAGAATTTATCCATATTATAAACCTTATTCTTAAAAGCAGTTCTTACAGGCAAATTAGTTTCAGAATCAATTTCAACCAAAGTCCCTGTAATTACAATATCATCTCCTTTAATCTTTGTTTTATCAAGATACCAAATTTGGTTTCTTAAATAATCATCTTCGGTGAATTTAAAGAAAACTGATTTTTTATCCGTAATAGGAATTGGATAATCAGAAATGCCTCCTGTTCCTGTGAACAAATTCAATTTAGAATAAGGAGAGAAAACTCCCTTTTTCGTAGTTCCTGCTCTCCAATATCTAATCCAATTTGAGTTTGCTTGAAGAATTGATTGAACTTTCTTTCTTCCCTTACTTCCTGTCAATGAAATAATAGATTGCTCTTCTGCAGTAAAATTATGGTAAAGCCTATCAACATCTGGATTAACTTCTAATTTAAGAATGTCAGTTACTAATTGCCAATTCTTGTTGAATTCAGCAGTAGAAAGTGAAGGATTAGATAAACATTCTGCAGGGTATTTACTCAATAAAGAATTAGCATAACCTCCTAATCCTCTTCCCGTAAGTAATTTGGCAGAGCAGTTAGGGTTCAAAGCAATATCTCTTTGCAAATTTTCATATCTTGCTAAGAATTCCATAATTCCTCCAGAAAGGGATGGATTTAATACTGCGGCTTTTTGAATGTTGCTTAAGTGTTCTGAATAATTTCCTTGATACTCTAAAGAAGATTCAACCCAATTAGGATTTGAATTGGGCATTCCTAAAATATTATATTGTAAAGGCTCTAATAGATTAGGATTCTTAATCAAACCTACTTCTCCCAATACCTCATTTCCAATGACTACTTCTTTTAGAATTCCAATGTTGCATTGAGATACCATTTCATCCCATACCTCAAAATCATCCATGACATCTGGAAGAGGCTTTAATTTTCCATTTTCCCAATTCGTTCCAAATGCCATTTTAAAAATAAGTTCTTGGAAATCTTCTTGCATAGATAAATTTTTAGGAAGGAAATACCCAATCCAATTCAAACCAAGAGATTTTGCTCTAAAGGGAGTTTTGATTAAATCCATAACAATTTTAGGTTGTAGGGTTTTCCTGTATTTAGATTTTAATTTAGGATTTTCTTTTAATTCTTCATAAATAAATCTAAACCTCGGTAAGTCTGCCGTAGGGCTTTCTTCATAAAAGATTTGCTCAATTTTATCAGTATAATAAAAATCATTTTTTAACTCAAATGTTTCTCTATCAATTTGAGCATAAGTTAATAACCATGAAGGAATATCAAATTCTTCCCTTGAATCTACTAAATATTTATAAACCCTTTGACTTCTAACATTTGCTAACAAATATCTCGTATTGGCTAAATCTCCTGAGAGTTTGGAGTCGGTAGATGATGATATTTTTTCTACATAAGCCTTAACCATTTCAAGAGTTTGCCTTTCTTCTTTATATTTCTTTTTCCAAGGAATGGATAATGAAAGCAAAGTATTAGAGATGGTAGGGGAGTAGTTTGCCGTTATTGACTCTCTAAATCCCCAATCTCCCTTTTGAGTATGCGGAATGCAAATCAAATCAATAAAGGAATTTAAGAGTCCAGAGCCAATTGTTTTTAAAGTTTCTGAATTCATCAATTCCATTAATTGTTTATTTGTAACATAAGGATTCAACAACTTTTTAGCAGGATTAGTCCAACCATAAGAACTGTATAAATCCCAAGGAGCCGTGTCAATTGAAAATTGAGAATAATAGGCATTGTAAATTGCTTCCTTCACTTCAGAAATTTCATAAAGTAATTGATGAGTTTTTTCTAAACAATTCGGATTCGCAATAATGGTTCTAATGATATTGTCATATTGACTGCCAGCACCAAATTCAAAATCATCTTTTGATAAAACGAAATCCATGATTTGATGTAATGCCTCTCCATCTGCAATATCGTGGCTACTAATCATGTTTAAACAAACCAAATCTTCAGTCCTAATTAATCTACCTACTACTTCAGGGAATTGCCAAACTGAAGGATTTTCTGCAAGGACTCTTTTTACTCTAATGTCCATAGAGGCTCTGGAAAGTCTGTGTAAATCAGAATAACTGATAAGAGGGCTTGCCGCAAGATTCAATTCAGGAGCATAAGCCGCAGATTGAAGGTCAATTTTTTGACCTTCCATGATGAATCCTTCATAAACAATTTGAGTATTTGCTTTTCTCATGGTGTCTGCCCAACCTTTATAAGTGTAAGGAGTTCTCAATTTCTTATAATCCAAAAATCCTTGGTCTCCAAGAATCATACCAATGCCTGTAGCAACAGGCAATCCCCATGTCTTGTTTGAAGGATAAACTCTTCTTTCCATCCCTACTCCGTATTGGCCTTCTTGATTATCTTTTAAACCCCACCTCAAAAGAGTTCTTCCTTTTAATGCATCATAATTCCACCTAAGAGGCCACCCAATAGGCTTTTCATCACCTTTAAAAATATAAACAATGCAATTTCCATTATCTACATCACTAAATGGTCCTTGATTATAAGCCCCTCCATAATTTTCACAGGAGGTATTGTGCCAATATCTGTGTGTTGACTTACAAACCATGTCAATAGCATTATTAGTAACAATAAGATAATACTTACCTCCTGCAGATTCAGGCCAATCAGGACCGCCCGGCCTAATAGTATACATTTTTTGCTGGAGTTTTTTATCTTTTACCTTTCTAATCAAACTTTCAATGTTAATTTCCTTTTCATTACCCTCTGAGCCTAATTCATAATAAATAGACTTAGGGTTGTAATTTCCAGCAGGGAAATAGTAAGTAATTTTTCCCGTGTAAATTTCAGGCTCTGGCTCTTCTTCTTCTAAATTAGGATATTCCTTTTTAACCAAAGAAGCAATTTCTTTTTCTGAAAGCGTAGTGTATTCCTTAATAATATCAGGAATTAATTTAACCATGTCTTTTTTCTTATCATTCAAATAGGAAAAATTTTGAGTGATATAATTCATAATATTTCCAATATTTAATTTAGTGGGATTTCTAAATGCAGTCATAATTACTGCTTGTCTCAAGGCGGCTTCAACAGATAATTCTTCAACCTCTTTTAATTGAACTGCATCTAAAAAAGCACCAGAGGGATTCGGGTCAATTGTAGAAAGTCTTGGGTCTGAATTAAATAAATTCGCTAACTCAGTTAAATTCCTCATTCTTTTTTCAACCACCGTCATATCATCAATAGTAATAATGTATTCGCCCATAATTCTTTTAAAAATCATGTAGCCCATGTTTGCTTTATTTTTATTTGCAATCCTATTTTTTAATGCCCTTTTTAATAGTGTTTTATGGTTAGAAGGCATATCAATAGGTCCTGTCCTTGGAGTAAGATTATCTTCCTTGCCTTTCCAAGCCCTCATCTCTGAATATTGTTTTAAAACCGATTCATACCAAGAATCTGCATCATCCCATGAATAATCTTCCATATCATAAGATTCTACCTTTTCATATTCAATATGATAAGACATGACTTTCGTAATCATGTCCGACTATTTAAAACTATAGTTTACTTAGGCGGAGGGAATTCTCTTCTATAATATTCAATAAATTCTTTGGCTCTTTTTCTTCTGATAGCCTTTGCTTTATTTACAGCATTTGAATTGTTAGCAGATGATAGGATATAATAAACATATGAAATCGGAACTGTAGGATAATGTAAGATTTTATTTTGTATAGGTCCTAAATCTTGAACTTGCATATCATAAATATCATATTGCTTGAAATCTTCTTGCTGAATGATTGCAGATAAATCCATAATATTTTGAGTTAGAGGAATGTTTACCATCTGATTGTAAATTGAACCTCTATTCCTCATCAAATAAGATAAATTTTCATTAATCATTTCTAATGTCCATAAATTGTTTTCATCAATTATTTTGAAAAGCCCTGAAAGTGTAAGAGAATAATTTCCAAAATTAGGATTATTTTCAAAAACATCAATGATATTTGATAATGGCATCCCTCTTTGCAAATAAGATAGAATCATATCATCTACATTTTGTTGAGTTACATCATATCTCCAAGAAGGAGTTTCTGCAAGTTGGTCGTATAAAGTATCATCTTGAATAACTGCAATATTATCTACATTCCACTTAGGGGCTTTAATAACAACCTCCTTTCCAGCATCATCTGTAGTAGTAATATCTGTTTTCCTTTGCCCTTCTGGAATGAAATTAAAGAAATCATCAATGAGAGTATCTTCTTCAATTTGAATAACAACTCTTTCACCATCTATCCAATGATGCCATTCTCCTTCAACATATATTGAAGTATCAGAAGTCTTTTTCATCCTCACGAAATATACCTCATTCTTTTGATAATTTTCTGGGTTATCACTAAACTTAACTACGATTGCCTTTCCTTCAGGAACAATCGGATAGTCTGCAATCGGGTCTGTGTATAAATTCTGATTCCTTAATTGAGAGAACTTTCCTTTCTTAATATTTCCAGCCCTCCAAAACTTAGCATAAGGCTGTGTAGGAATATATGAAATCAAAGAGTTTCTAATCTTGCTTCCTTTCTGCCTTTCTAAAACGGAATTTATTCTAAAAGAATCGTAAAGCCTATCAGGATTCAAACCTACAGGAACCTGCAAGGTTTTCCATGTCAAATTCCATAATTTTCTATAGGCTGGCTGTGTCAATCCTGAATTCATAAGGACTTCTGAAGGATACTCTGAAAACAGTTTGACTAAATCCTTCGTATAGGTGTTTGGATTTTTAGCAACATCTGATTTGAAGACTTCTTGTGTAGAATATTCTTGCAAGATATTAGGGCTTGCTGAAGGATTTTGAACTAATGCCATAATAATTTGAGTCAAATATTCTTCATAATTACCTTCATAAGTTTTTGATAATTCAACCCATTTTTCAAGCAATATTTTTTGAACCTCTACAGGCAATCTTGGGTTTCTTGCCAAGCCACCCTCATTCATAACTGAATCAACTGCCGCCTCAGGAAGGTTTACAATATCTTGATTCATTTCATAGAGTTCAAAAATATCTTCTGGAGCAGGTGCAAACCTGTTTCCTCCTAAATATAATTTTCCAAAACTCGTTTGATAAAGAACATCTATGTATTTATTAAATGATTCTTGAGAGTTAAGCCAAAGTGCTACAATTCCCCAACCAAGCATTTCAATGGTTTCTCTGGAAGAAACAATATGATTTACATATTTAGGAGGGTATGATTTTCTTAAAATCCTTTCATTTCCTAAAACGAATTCGTATCTGGTGTCCCAAATTCTATTATCATCAATACAAGCCATGAAATGTTTCGTATCAAATAACCTTTCAGTAGAAGGCTTTGTTTTATCCTCAATAGAAATAGGATATCTGGTGAACATTTGAGGTTCAATGTTAAATCTCCTTCTCTTTCTCCAAATCCATTCAAAACATTTTTTATCTCTGGTGTTTTGAATTAAAATATTCCAATCTTCTTCAGAAACTTCTTTTGAAATTGCCTCTAATATGTTTGTGTCTTGTCTTGTTTCATTAAATACTAAATTAACATAAGGAGCAAGTGTAAACTTCCTACTTCCTCCAAACACTACAGGATTCGCTTCAAAAGCCCAAGAATCTGCTACTGTTAAGGGAGAACTGTAAGCAATTGTTGCTAAAGCAGTTAAATCCTCAGGGATAGAAGGCGTTCTTAGTGATTTAGATTTCTTAATGCAAAATGAAAGGTGCGAGTAAATTCTGTCTAATTGTTGTTTTGTCGCTTTAGGTGCAAATAGAAGTGAAACAATAATGTTGTAATGCCACATATCATTTCTTTCATAGACGGCTCCCTTTGCATAATTAGCCTTATTGTTTTCAAGCAATTCTAAAAGATAATCAATAACCTTTGGTGTCCCATTACAAAGATAAGGCGTAGCCACATTTAATGTAGAATCATCTAAAGCCCCTCCGTAAACTACTTCTTGGAACGAAAAATCAATTTTCTCTAAACCATCCTCTCCTAACATTTGATAGCCCGGATGATTTTTAAGAACGAGTTCTTGAACTCTCTCTGTTGCATTAGGGTGATTTGCAATTAAAAATGGAAGGCTTGTTTTAGCAGTAGGATTTTTCCATTGCGGGTCAATGTCCATGATTTGAGTCATTGCGGCTAAAGCCTCTGCATCTGCTTCAGGAGCCAAAATCAATAATTTAATAATATCAATATCTTTTGTAGCAATCAATCTTCCAATCGCAGTTTCATTTCCTGAGATAGCCCAAATGTTCGGATTCTGTGCAAGAATCATTTTGATTTGCTTATCAATTAAGGGTCTTGAAAGCCTATCTAATCCTTGATAATTAATCAACTCATTTCCTGCTAAGAAAATATTAGGGTCAATCATTTGATTGTCAATTTTCGTAATGCATCTATTTCCTTTTGAATAAGTAAGATTTCCTGTTCCAGAACCTACATCACAATGCCCATAATAATAATATGGTGTGTAAAGTTTATTATAATTAAGATATCCTAATGAATCTACAATCAAAGCAAGGGCTCTATTCAAAAGGTCTTTCCAACCCCCAGAACCATAGGGATAAAATCCGGGGTCAATACCCATTCCTAAATCACCCTCTTTTGATTCTTTATAGCCCCATTTGATGTTTTGCCTTCCTAATAAGATGTCATCTTTTTTATTAGGTTGTCTTTCAGGCCAACCTTCAGGAAGTTTATCTCCTTTGAATGCGAAAACAACACAATTGCCATATTCAATATCTGTAACAGGGCCTTTTGAATACATTTCAGAAGTATTGCTATTCTTTTCACAAGAACTACCATCCCAAAACCTTCCCGTTGTTTTTGTGTAATTTAAATAAGGGTCATTAGAAATAACTAAATAATAATTTCCAGAGCCTGATTTAGGCCATTGAGGTCCACCATTCGGTTTGTGTTGATTAAAATATTCAAACTCTGCTTTATCATTTTTCATTTTCTTGATAAGGATATTTAATGGAATTTCCTTTACGGAATCATTTACTTGATAAAGAATTACTTCTGGATTTAAATCATTTGCTTTAAATTGATATTGGATAGGCTCCTTCAATTTAACAAAATCATCCTTTTTCTCTGTAAATGCGTCTGGATAAATTAATAAGGCTTCGGTTTTTAAATCTTCTACATCTCCTGAAGAAATTCTTTTAGATACTTCTCCAATTTTAGGACCTGCCATTCCTGCAATTTGCTTCATTTGAGTTTTTAAATGAGGCATCTTATTTCCAATATATCCCATGACTCTTCCCATCTTAGGAGCAGAGTTTTCTTGAATAGCAACAACTCTCAAGGCTAAATCAACCGCATCCTCTGCATCAATGTTAGCAAGTGTTTCATCAATAACCTTTTCAGGGCCTGCAGGGTCTTCAGAAGTTAAGGCTACATTAGCATTTAACCTGTCAACCATTTCATTCATAATTGAAAGTTTTCTTTCCAATGCAGTTTTATCATTTAAAGTAACAACATATTCTCCAATAATTTGACTCATAATTTTACCGTAACCATACATTCCTGTATTAGTATTTTTATTGGCTACTCTTTTCTCTAAAGCATCCTTGACTAACTTAGGTTGTTTTGAATAACCCGCATTGATTTTGATGCCTCCTTTATTATACATTCCTTGAACATTTAGATTATACAATCTTTCTTCAAGGTTTTTATACCAAGCGTCTGCATTATCCCATTCCAATTCAGGAAGTGTATAAGTAACAACTTTTTGAAAAGTAATAGCCTCATTAGACATAATCTTAAATTAAAAGTTTTGATACTTAAAGGATTCTTTTGAAAATAGTGGGGCCTCTTCCATTCTTTTTAATTTCAAAACTCTTATCTGTTCTAAACTTTACAGAAATAGATTTCTTTGTAGGAACCTCTCTTCTCCCTAAATTTAACATCCTGTTGATAATTTCATCAGCAGTAACTTCCTCTCCTATCTCAATGACAGATTTAGCGGCTTCAAAATTAGTAGGCTTGGTTCTCACCAAATCACACCCTTGGAGCAATCATGGCTCTTACATAAGAATTCTCTGCAAGATTCCACATCAATTCAATAATTCCACCTTCACTTCCTCTAACTCTTACCAAACCATTCATGGTAGAAGTAGCAGAAGAAACTTCGCTTACGGCGTAATTGGTTTCAGAACTGTAATCCAATGGCTTTAGAACAATATCGTTTTCAAGATATTCTACTTCAACCAATCCTTCTTCAGTTTCAGAACTAAAACATAGGTTTCCTAAGTTCGTAGTTACATCAAAAGAAATTGCCTTTGAAGCCGCCTTAAGGAAACTTCCAAGAGGTGCTGAATCTACGGTTGCTGAATATCCATTCGCCAAAGAAGTCTCTGCCTCCATTAAAGAAGGAATCTTCCCAACCATGTTAATATCAATCAACTTAACACTTCTGGACAATCCATTAGACTTCAAAGTAATGTATCCTTTGCCTTCTTGATAATTAATCATAAGCAAATCCTTTGTCTTTAAAGTCTTCGTTACATCCTTAATTCTGTCAATAACAATTCCTAACTCAACAGGATTATCACAAGAATACGAAACCATGTCTGAACTTGCAATGTTAATATCCAACATTTTATACTTGTAAACATCCGACATCATAATATGAAGCCCTTCAGAGTCAAAACTCCAAACGCATTCTTCATTGATATTTTCAATGGCTTTTACTAAATCTTTCGCAATCTTTCCTGATACTTCTAAATGGACTACCATAATTAGAATAATTTATTTGACCTATATAAAGGTTCAGTCTCTGGTAGGCAAATCTCCTCTGGACTTTATTAATACCTTATCCATGTTATCAAAAACTAATCTTTTTAATAATTTAGATTTAGTAGAATGGATTTCGTTATAACTATTAATCCTATGCATATTATATAAATAATCAATGTCTTTCCTATTTATCCTATTTAAATATAAATTATTTGCAACCCAATTTTCTATCATAACCTGAGAAATGAAAATAAAATCTAAAACCAACATAAAATCATCATCCCTCAAGTAAGTAGGTTTCTCACCAGTAAGTGTTAAATAAACAACTATTTGATACCATATCCCTTGAGGACTATCATAATTATCATTTATTTTTAAATTAAGTCCTGAACCGAAATAATCTATGAATTGAAAATTAAGCGTAATCATTGAATCCTTTTCAATACCCCCCCACCCATAGCCCCCTTCTGTTAAAATATTTGTAATAATAGAAGGTTTAAAACCCCAATTCATAAAAGAGGGTAAAGAACTCATAATTTTTAATTTCCAAAACGACTACTTAAGATTTCTCTTTAAAAGGGCTTGGATTCCAATTCATGAATGGGATTTTTTTAGAAGGTAATTTTAAAGATATTATATTTTTATAATTATTTTGATTAGCGGAGTGTTTTGGACTACCAACAAGAAGATTATATCTTACAGTAATATTAGTTAATTTATTTTTATAAAAAGGAAGAAAAATTTCAAAACCAAGGGATTCTTGAGCAAGCATTTCAGCCCAATCCTCGTCATCTTCAACAAAATCTATAGGTTGTTTACTTATAATTAACGGAAAATTAATAGTTAAATTCTTCCATCCATTACTATGAGTTTTTCCTCTAACCAAAAAGGGATGATTAACAAAATCAGACCTTGGATGATTTTGATTCCAAAGTAATCTGGATTCATTTTCAGTATCTATTAAATCTATAACCTCTTGTAAATTTAAGGAATCTTTAGAAGTAGCCTTTTTTTGAAAAATGTCTTTTCCCGAAGAAAAATAAGGATTAAACAATACCTTACCATCATAAGGATTATTCTCAAGACCTTGAATCCTTCCGAAATTTCCAATAAGAGTAGGAGGCCATTTTTTCTTAAATTGGTCTATGGCTTCCTTCCAAAGAGGACTTGATTTAAAGAAATTTTCCGATATATCTTCACCTAATGCTTCTGAAAGAAAAGGAATAATCCAATCATAGATGTAAGTATAGGGATTGATTGCAGACCAATAATATTCATCAACCTGAACCATGAAAGGTAATCTTTAAAACGACTACTTAATTCTTTTTATCAACAATTACTTCTCTTTCAGGCGTTTTTCCCCAAGGTTTTTTTATGAACTCTACTACTTTATTTACTTGAGTATGCCATCTTTTCTTTTCATCAATTTCTTTAGCCCTTTCAGTATTCAAAAAGAAATCTTCTAATGAATCAAAGTGGTCATATAACTTTTTAGACCTGTCAATCGTGATTCCGGGAATTAAACTCATCATGTTATGGTATTTATTTCTGGATGATTTAACTACGGTGGTTTTCCTAACCAAAACTCTAAATTCACCATTTACGATTCTGTTGGAGAGATTCTCCACATATTTTATAGTATCCTCCTTGGATTCTGTAAACACAACAGGCAACGCTTCTACAGACATCCTGTTTAAAAACTTCTTTAAGCCCGCAATTCTTGAATAATTTTTTTTATTTCTCCAAACCCAAGATTGATTCAACTTACCTTCAATCAAAAGTATGCCATTATCTGTTTTCTCTAAAATTCTGGATACTTGGTCTTCCAACCTTTTACTAACCCACGAAGTATAAGCATCATCCCATGTCTTTCTTTCAATCAAAACAGGATACTCTTTATCGCTAATTAGAATATCTCCTTCGGCAAGTGGTGTTTGTTTCCAATTATCTACATTGAAATCTTCATGGCTGTCGTAAAAAATTTCCATAAATAATATTGCTTTACTAACCTACTTAAAAGATACCTTTAAATAGGTGTAAATTTGCCTTGCAATTATGTTGAGCGACCATCAGGATTCTGAGCATTTCTCTTACGAGAGAACTTGGGATGAAATTGAGACGATGCTTGACAGGGCAGAATCCGTAAGAAATTATTGGGAAATGAAACTTTATGAATGTCAATCTTCAGATGATAGAAAACAGGCTATCAAATGTGCAAGAAATATGAAAGCACTTGAAGGCGTTATTAAAACTTTAAGGTGGTGTCTTGGAGATAAGAATATAGACCACCCTCTTAACTAATCTTTTATATAGTCGTATCTTTAAGTTATAATTATGTTTGATGACTTGCCAGATGAATATGAGGAATTTTTCAAACAAAATCCTCAATTCGCTGATATTTCTTTCTTAAAATATCTTTTTAAAATTTTCCAAATTGAGGTTTCAACTAAAGAATATAGGAATTATTGGAATAATGACAAAAACAATCAGTTACAGATTATTTTTACTGGAAAGCCAATTTATGTTTCAACTGCGGGTTATGGATATAAGGCTACAATGAACCCGTCTGATGTTATTTTAAAAAATTATAAATTTAAAAACCTAACCAGAAAGCAATTAAAAGAATATGAAGAATTTTATAAAAGAAATCAAGCAAGACATGGGACTAATTATTATCTCTATAAAAAAGGAGAATTAAGCCAATTTTTAGACCAATTTAAACTTAAAAGATATGCCTTCGCCTATAATCCTTATGTTGAATTAATTAATCTACAGGCAGGAAGAAATTGGCTAATAAATTATTTTAAAAATAATTGGTATAGGAGGAATATTGAATATGAAAGAATTTATAATACAGATTTAATAAAGGGATATGCTGGATGGAAAGTAGATATTAGATGGCAACAAAAAGAGACCATTCAAGAAGGTGGACAAAGATTTATTACTCAGGTTCCTACAGTTTATGTAAGTTTTATAAAATCTTCAACTAAAGCCAGATTTATGGATTGGATGGGAATTAGTGCAGATTATGGAGGCTCTACTATGATGTTAGGTGAAGTTTTAAATCCTTCTCAGCAAGTTCCGTTCATGAATTGGGAAATAGAGAGTCCTTGGAGGGAGAAAGGATGAGGTATGAATTCACTTGCAATTATGAAACTTCTTTAGATTATTTATCAACAATAGTAAGTTCATCAAAAAAAGAACAGAAAATTTTATTAGATACATTTAAAAATAACGGATATCTTTCTGTAGATACAAAAAAATTTTTTAAAGAAATGACACAAATTTCTTTTGATATTGGAGATTTAGAAGTTTGGTTTAATCCTTTAGTAGTTGATTTGGCTAAAGAACTACTTTTAAATGATAAAGTAACAAAAGGAACTGAAATAAAGGAAACTTTACAATTATTACAGGATGAAGACCAAGCATGGGATGTTTTTCCAGAGGACGGTTCGGGTGATTTTATTAGGTCTTATCTTAACCCTTTGACAAGTAAGAATCCCTATAATGAACATTTGGAAGGAATTCCTTATGCGCCAGCAGGAGGTAGATTTGGGGCTGGATTTGCAAATATGTTACAGGAGAGGTATGATAATGGAACTCTATTAGAATATCCCATAAATGACATTTTGCTTATAGGAATGGGAAACGGCATAAAGTTTAAAATCATAGACACTTACGGGTCTCAAGAAATGAGGGGGACTGTTTGGACATTATATAGCCAAGAAAAGGATTGGTTTTATGGAGCAGGGTGGGCAGTTTTTAAGATTCCTTTGCAACATCCCTCTAAACCTTTTATGAATTGGGAACTTGAGAGTCCTTGGGAGGCGAAAGAATGAATCAAGAAACCTTTCTTGAATTGGAATCAAGAAACGCCTTGTAAAAAATCTTTATCAGACCAATGAAGGTTCTGCAGAGAAAGTCTTGATTGCCTCTGGAGGTTGTCCCGTATCGGCATCAAAGAAATCATAACAGTTGAATCCACACGATTCAATCGCAGAAATAAGGTCTGCTCTCGGCTCTCCTGAATTGCTATCAATCATCCAATAAATATCTTTGTAATTCCAATTTCCAAGATTGAGTTCTAAATTATTCAAAGCAGATACTACTGCCTTTGCATTCTCTGTGAAGGTTCCTGTGATTGGTTCATCCAATACAGGGTCATCATCTTTCCAGTAAATGCTGATGTTTCCAAAACCCATGAAAAGGAATTCAATATCTGATGGATTCCAAGTCATCATCTTCGGCTTGTGTGGCTTTAGTGCCTCTACCAATACTTGCTCAAGTGTTTGCGACATAATATTACCTTCTTCTCATACCTATATAAAGTTATTGAGCCTTCTTCAATAATTCTTTTTGATACTCTTCATCAATCTGTGAATCTTGGTCTTCATTTGTAAAAATAACCTTGTGATTTTGATTCCAAAGACAACCCATTCTGTAAATATCTTTCAATAGCCAATGAATTCCCTTATGTGAAATCTCTCCTCTGTTGCTTGTTTTTTCAATATATTCAAGCAAAACTGATTCTTCAATCGTGATTTCCATAGTCAATCGTGTGTTGACAACCTATATAAAGGTTATTTTTCATTCCAAGGTTCAAAAGAAGTCCAATTTAAAAATGGCGTTTTTCTACCTAATATAAGTTCCGTTAAATCATAATTTTCTTCTAAACTCCATCCATAAATATATTTTCCTGTATCAGAATCAATTGTTACTTCATCATAAGGTGTTATAAATGGACTTTTAGAAAATTGAATAAGTGTTTCCAAAGAAGCATAATGTCTTCTTTCAGGTGTAATATATTGAAAATACCCTCCACTTTCAGGCGAATAAAGAATTAAAAATTCAGGAGGTTTGTCAAATGATATAACCTCTCCATATCTTCTATTATTAGTAACGAGGTATTTTGGAATTTTTCTATCCAGCAACCATTTTAAATTTTTACTATAGTTTTCTGCCCTTGTAGTAGAAAGTTCAAGATTATTTTTTATAAAAAAATCTCTAATCATTTCAGAAACCTTTGGAGGATTTAAATCGGCTTTTTTCATGACTTTACCTCCCAAGGATTAGTTTTCCAATTCATGAATCTATGACCTATTCCAAAATATTCTAATAAATAATTTTCGGGAATTATTTGATAATAATCACCCAACCATCCTACTCCACCGTTCAATCTATCTATTGGAAAAGGTCTCAAATTGAGCATTTCCACTTGCTTTGGTTCTCCACCTCCCCACCTCATGTTAGGATTAAATGGAATTGACCCTGAACTCATATCATGCCATTTTTTAAATTTAAAATAATAATGTTCTTCATCTGTAGAATATACTAAATGCCTATTATTTACAAATAATAATTTATTTTTTATTTTTATCCCTCTATTAGGAGGATATATAATCTCTAAACCCTCGCCCATAATAGTTTGCATTTCTGGAGTGGTAAAAGGTTCAATCATTTCAATAAATTTTTCTTTGTTCATGATTTCATCTCCCAAGGCATCTTTTTCCAATTCATGAATTGATGCGTAGATTTCAAATAAATGTAATAAATCCAATTTCCATGATAACTATTTCTAAGAAGATTTGATAAAGAAGCCGCAGTAGATTTATAAACCGTTAAATGTGGATGACTCATGCTAATTAAAGGTTGTTTTTTAATGATTTTTTGGGGAGTTGTGTAAAGAGTTAAGAGTGTGATAACCCAACCATTATAAATAAGATATAGCCTCCAATAAGAATCGTTTGTGGGGAAAAATGTAAGTTTGTAATTGTCACCATTGAAAGAAGTAGGCATTGCAATTAATAGAGGATTTTTAGCATCTATTTCTAAATAATTTAACTTTGATTCAGAAGTATTTTCAATGAATTTTTTATCTGGTTTAACTTTAATAGGGTGTTGTGAACCACAGATTCCTTTTCCAACTCCTGCACAAGATTCACACCTGATTCCTCCTGTGCCATTACACTCATAGCAACTTTCATAGCCTTCATCACATTCACTACAATCTAACATTCCATTACCATAGCAATTATCACATTCTTCCAGCCCATTTCCATTACAATCATCACATTCTAAATCTCCCTCGCCATCACAACTATAACACTCTTCATAACCGCCTCCATCACAATTGGAACACTCAACAATTCCATCGCCATCACAATCGCCCTCGCAGTTGATTATTCCAGTCGCCTCGCAAGTGGAACACTCTTCTGAATAACCACCCTCACAATTATCACAGTCAACAACCCCGTTTCCTTCACATTCAGAACAATTCTCTTCTTCTCCTTCGTCATCTTCAACAACTCCTGTTCCGTCACATCCTTCACAATCTACCTCTTCAGCCCCACTACACTCTTCACACGATTTTTTACCATGCCCTTCACATTCTTCACATTCTGAATCTCCGTCTCCATCACATTCTTCACATACTGAGTCTCCGCTTCCATCACATTCTCCACAGTTTAATTCTCCGTCTCCCTCACAATCACCACAATCTTGTCTTGCATTACCACCACAATAATAGCAATCTTGTTGACCCTCTCCACCACAATCATCGCATTCTTCATTCTCTTCCCAATCGCCGCCGCAATCTCCACATTCTGTTACTCCCTCATCACAATTATCGCAAGTATTAAACCCTGAAAAATTTTCACAAACTGCACAAGAAAAAGAAGACCCTAATCCAGCACAACCAATACAATCAAATGGATTCTTGAATTGCAAACCCGCTGTTTTTGAAGTATTTAGAACATTTGAAAAATTTACTACTTGTTGAAAATAAAGAGATTGTATATAAGGTCTAAGTTTATCATCTAATTGAGAGATTAAAATATCGTTATACTCTTTCATAAGTTTAACAAAGTTTTTTCCTGCCCAATTTTTGAAAATATCTGCATCAAAATTATTAGGAGACATTTTTATCAAAACTTCTTCTAATTTAATTATGCAATCCCTTGATAAAAAACCCTGCATAGATTCTGTAAAATCAATCATTTCATCATAAGTTGAAAATTGCATATCTAAATATTAATAGTTTTACTATATAAAGATTAATTTTTATTTTCCCAAGGCCTAAGAGATTTCCAATTCATGTAGCCTCCTCTTAAATCGCTTAGGTCTTCATGATATATAAATACGAAAGTTCTTTGATTTTTAAATTGTTCTTTAAATAATTCAAAATTCATCTTGTTCAAACCCCATAATAAATCTGATTTCCCTCCCTCAACAATTATTACCCCATACCCATCTTTTGAAATTTTAGTCTCTATATTTCTTTCATCAAAATCCTTTTCAAATTTAAAACCCTTTACTGCCAAACCAGAATAGACTATGTTGTCTCTTATATACCCTTGCATAGTTGGATTTTCAAAATAAGTAGTAGTAAAATAGTTTTTTGGGTCTATCATATATGCAGTATAGCCTTTATTTAAGTCTAATGCCCTATTATAAAAATAATCAATTTTTTTTAGAGGGATGTTTAGGGCTATGGGTTCAACCCTATAATTTATTGAGATTTTTTGTCTACTTCTGCTATTAATTTCATCAAATTCAGGTTTAAGAAAAACTGCAAAACCAAAATGCCCTGAATTATAATAATCATTAATAAATTCGGAATAATTTTCTTTATTAACAGGTAAAAATTTCCATGTTTTTTTATCAGGAGTTAATTTTAAATAAGGATGTTTTATAAAAGAATTAAAATCTCTTTCTATTTTATGAATATTTATATTTTTATTTTTTAAATTAATGTGGTGGTTGCATTGCAATTTAAACCAGTTCCCATTGCAAGAATCACAATATTTTCTTCCACTATAGTTATCACAATCTCTACAGTAAACATCTCCTTCACCATCACAAGACCAACAAGTTAGGAATCCTCCATTACAATTACCACACCATTCCTGAAGACCACTTCCTAAGCAAGCATCACAAAATAATTCTAAACCATAATATTCATCAAAAAGAAGCCCATCTCCTCCGCATATTAAACAAGATTCATGATTACATTGCAAACAAAGAAGTTCTCCATTTCCATCACACCTTTCACATATAATTCTGGCAGAGCCTTCACAAGTTTCACAAATTACTGTGCCTTGTTCACAAGAAGGGCATTTTTCTAAATCAATACCTCTACAAAGCACACAATCCATAGAGTTATCTTTGAAAGTAAATAAATTTTCAAATTCTAAAAATCTGTTAAAATTTCCAATTGATTTTTCTCTCTTAACACCCTCCGTTAAATAATCTTTAATAACTCCTATAAAATCATCTTCATAGGTAGCCATAATTATAAATTATTCTTTTGACTATATAAAGTTTTAAATAGCGGAAACTCAAGGTAAATGTATGGACAAGTTTGAAGCGAATCCTATGAGAGGCACATCATTTAATATTGATGATGATGATGACGATACTACATTTTCTCAATTTATGAGAGATAAGTCGCTTAGACCTGCTTCAGAAATTGAAGATATGATTCAACAAGTAACTAAAAGGATGGGCGAATATAAAACTCTTTATGAACAAGGAAAAAGAAGTAGGAATAGAGATGCTCAAATTGAATCCTTGAGAAATTACAAGGCTTTAGAAGGTGTAAGGCAAGCACTTAGATGGGTTCTTATGTATCCAGATGTAGACCAACCTCTTTACTAATTTTCAAAAGGAAGTTGAATAATTTTTTTCCAAACGATTACCTTTTCAAAGTAGTCTTCTTTTCTAAAATAAGGTTGAATCTCTGGAATTGCTTCAAATAATTTAGTTGCATCCTTAAATGAAATTGGATTCACTTTCTTTTTGCTTTCTAAAAGGCTCCAATAATTTCCAAACTTTGTCCTGCAAACGCCTACTTTCAAATCATTCGCCTCTCTGTAATTTTGCATCAAAGCAACTATTTCGTCAATTTCTTCAGGATAATAAGTTACTAAATACTCCTTAGGAATATTTTCTAATGTTTTCCATTGAGCAAGTAATTTCTTAGCCTTTACTTGTCCAATACCGGGTAAGCCTTTGATATTATCGCTAACATCACCAACTAAACATTTCCAATCAACATATTCATCTGGCCTAATCCCCCAAATTTCTTTAAAATAATCTCTGGTGATTTCTTCTCTAAGATTATGGATTCTAATTTTTTTCTCTTCATCTAATAATTGATACATATCTTTATCTTCTGAAAAAATGACTACATCAATTCCTTCCGATTTTAATTGAAGTGCAGTTTCTGCGATTAAATCATCGGCTTCTTTCCAATCATCGTAAAGCCCCGACCACGATTCAGTTAAGTTCATAGGGTCGTAATCGCATTCTAAAATCATTTTTCTAATATCTATTCCTTTATGCTTCGTGGCTTTGATTCCACTTTTATGTCTTTTATAGTCTGGATATAATTGACCTCTATTTCTTCTTCCAAAGATTCCATCATAACAAACGATTATGGAATCAATCGGCAATTCCATAGATTCTATTTTAAATTGGATATGATTTAATTCTCTTGTGAAGAATTTATGAGTTGCTTCTTTATATTCTTTTGTAGGAAATTCTCCTGCTTGGTGTCTTTTTAACCACCACCAGAAATTCTTGCCCCTTTTGTATTTTTGTTTTTCAAATCTTCCGACAAATATTCCGCCATCAACAAGAAATACCGCCATGTTTATAAAGGTGTTGGTTTGCTACCTAAACCTTTTGATTCCAAGGTTCTAAACCTTCCCAATTTAAAAATAATTTTTTGTTTAATGAAGGTATTATATCATCAACATAATAAATATGGTGTAGAGCCTTTCCATAACCCCATGTGTGTTTAGGGTATTTTGAATCAATTTTGCCGGGAGCCCAACCATCTTGATAACTACTTACCTTTCCTTTATAATCTACGCCATAATATTGCATAATTTTAGAACTTGTAAACTCATTATTTTCCCACTCACTCCAATGAGTATCCCAATTCCTTAATGCAAAAATAACTGCATAATAATTTGGTAATTTATCCATGTCTTTCAATTTACAATTAACAGGGTATTGAATATACATTAATGAAAAAACATCTACATAACTGTAAGTGTTTTCATGATATTTATATAAAAACCATTTATTTGTTTCTATATCCTTACCATACGCTTCTTGAAAGTTTGCTTCATAATTGGCTAAAAATTCATAACCTAATTTTCCACCGACCTTTTCATAAAATCCTTCTAAGTCTTGCCAACTATAAGGAGATTTTTTTGCATTCATTATTTCACCTCCCAAGGTTCAGAATCACTCCAGTTCAAAAAGGCAGTTTTTGAATCAGGAAATAAAGATACTATTTTCCAATAAGAACTTTGTGTTTCAAAACTAATTCCTCCTTGTGATTGCAAAAAATCAAAAATTACATCTTCATCAAGATGGTATGAATGCTGATTTCTATAGTATTTTCCCATAGGCCATTGTTTACTTCTATAAGGATGATATTCATAAGCGAAGGGCATCAAAAGATAATCAAGAGGGTTCAATTTAAATTTATTAATGGTATATTTTACTGTAAAGTAAGAGCCCCAAGGCTCCGAAGGATTAATTTTTAGATATGTCAAATCACTAAGAATATTACCATGAATTTTTTTGTTTTGATATAATTTATTACCTAATCCCGTTTTTTGATATGTTATTGCAATTAAACTGTTTTCCTTACTTTTATCTATCATTCCTTTCAATTCTTCAAGATTATTAATAGGAATCGCCTTTTGATAAAAAATTTCTTCTCTTTCTTTATCTGATAATTTCATCCAATATTCCTTAAAGTTCATTCTTTCACCTCCCAAGGAATTTTTTGCTTCCAATTGAGGAAGGGCTTAGTTTTTGAAGGCGGGACAAAAAGGTAAAAATCATATGAATTATACTCCCATCCTTTCATCCTTCTTTCTTTAGTAGGTTGTAAATAATCTTTAGCGGCTATACTATCACCAATGTCTGCATATCTATGATTTATTTCTTCATTTGAAGACTCATCCATAAAACCATTTGGATAATATTGAGCCCAACAACTAATTTCATTTTTGTCTTGAGGGTATATTGGGTCTTTATCCACAACAAAATATAAAGAATAAAGTGGTAATTCATCAAATTTAGTAAACTTTCTTAAATATTCTTTATCAATATCTTGTAAAAAATATTTGGGTTTTGAAGGCAATTTGTCTGGCCTTCTTAATACTAAAGAGGTTAAATCCTCAAACTCTTGAAGTTGAGCATCAGCCATTTCAGTAATAGAAGTTGTCATTCTTTTACCTCCCAAGGACTTTGTTTCCAATTAAGGAAAGGCTTATTTTCTAAGGGAGGGGGAGGAGTAAAAAGGTAAAACTCACTATCATCATCCCATCCCTCTATCATCCCGTCTTCGCCTTCCAAAAAATCATAATTAATTTTTTCCTGCCCAAATATTCCCCACCTATGATTGGGAACTTGAGCAACGCCATCAACCCACACATTTTGAGAAGGTTTAATGTTTTTAAAACCACTCGGATAATATTGAGCCCAATATTCAAGCCATCCCCACTCAGGTTCAACAATAAAATACAATGAATTAATAGGTAATTCATTAAATTTGGTGATTTTTTTTAAATATTTTTTATCATTTTTTTCTAAATCAGGTTTTACATATATAGAGCCGTTCTTTTTCAAAGAATAAGAAGTCAATTTCTCAAAAAATTTAATTTGAGCATCCGCCTTCTGTTCATTAGTAAGGGTCATGATTTCACCTGCCAAGGTTTAGAATCTTCCCAATTTAAAAAGGGCTTTTTAGATAAAAAAGTTGGTGTAAAGAAATAAGGATTATCCCAAGGTTCGCTGTGATTTAGATTCCAGTAAAAAACTCCTGATTGAAAATTAAAATCATAACTATCTCCAAAAGGTTTGCCGTCATAACCAATTACAAGATTTGACCCTTCAAATTGGAAATCAGTAATAAAATTATTACTGGTATTGGTTGGAGTAAAGAGGGTTTTTTTGCCTTCAAAAACATAAATATACCAACCTGTATTATCTAATGAGTTCTTTTTTTCATAAATAAAATTATTTTCTGCAAGATAACACAATATGGCGTATTTAACTATATCACACCATTGTTCATAAAATATATTGGCATACTTAAGATTTTCTGTAGTATAATTGGGAGGATTTTTAAAACCCTCTTCAAACAAAGAGTCTCTATAATAATCATTAATATTTCCATCGGTATATATATACCACATATCATAAAAATCAAAACCAAATGTTTTATATTTAGGATTGCCTTTAGCCATCTTCTTCCCTATGTAAGATTCTTTAAACTGTTTGGTATCAACTCCTTTGTTACAAATTAACGACATAGTATCAAGAAATTCTTTGACATCCATAATATATATTCATTCTTTTTGATACTTAAAGTCTTTCAGTATGAAAGTTTCCATCGTAATCAAAATAATTAATTCTCTTAATTCCTGCCTCAATCAATTGCTCCATGCATCTTGGACAAGGCTTTGATGCTCCAAATGAATCATCTGCCAAATACCTAATAACTGTAATCGTAGCACCCTCGGCTCCTTTCTTTTGCCTAACCAACTGCCTTAGTGCATCTTCCTCAGCATGAGTAGAAGATTGAAAATTCTTCCTATTATATCCTCTCGCAATAACCTTACCACCTCTCGCTACTTCAGCATACATGGCAACTCTACAATCAGACCTGCTAAGATAATCCTTAGCAAGCCTTTCAGCCCTCCAAACTCTACCCGGAATCCTCGGCATATCAATCTCAAATTTGTATAGATACTCCCCGTATATATACCTTACTGCCCAATCGTGGGAATGGTGGAGTAATTGAATACTTCTCCCTCAGGAGTTTTATATGACTTCAATCTAACGACTGCATTTTGACCGCCAACTTGCAAAATAGGCATAGAGCCGCTTGCTGTTTTCGTAGTTTCTGCTCCTGATTCAAGGTCTTTAACTACAACGGATACTTCATAATCAGGCTGAAGAACTACATAAAGATTATCTTCATCAAGCAAAGTGAACGCTTTACCTCCTTCACTCCATCTTCCACCAGAGCCTAAGTCTTCTTTAATGGCCGACCCTGATAACACTTTCTTTAAACTTGGCCCTTCTTTTGGAGCATCTCCCTCGGCATCAAACAATTGATTTGTGTAGCCGAATACATCTACTCCGAACAAATTTAATCCCTCTTAAAGTAAAAATACATTCCTGTAAGAACTGCAATTCCTACAACAGGGAATAACCAAGGAGAACTCATATTTAATAAACCTTCGGCTTCTTGAGTTTGGGAATCTTCAGTCTCTCCTGTTTCATCATCTGTCGTCATCTCATCATCAGCAGTAGTATCGTCATTAGTATCTGCTGGACTTTCTGAATCTACACAAGGAACATGATTTGGAAGGAATAATTTAAGCAATTTTTCAAAGAAACTTAAATCTTCACAATTAGGAACTGATTCAGTTCTTTTAACAACTTCTTTCTGAGGAATATCGGGAGCCGACATTTCAGCAGTAATGGGAGAAATCGCTTCAAGAGAATATTCTCTACTAAAAACATCAAAACCTACAAGGGACATAATAAATAGAAATTGCTACGACTATTTAAAAGTTATCATAGGAATTCAGTCATGAATGATTGATGGCTTCCCGATTCAGCGAATGCTGATACCAAGCCACCACCGCCAAGGACTGGTCCAGAGGGTGGTGCAGGTCTGCCACCGCAAGCCGTAATCAACTCTTCATATCTATTTACAACTGCAAACTTAGCATATTTTGAACATTCCATAGGCATAGAAACCTTTTGACCAGAGTTTACGCTTTCTGAAGGGCAATCACATTCATATGTTTTCTTAACATATGTGTGTGGAAGATAAGTTTTTGCTTCGCTTGAGTCGGAAAAATTGCTTTTAATATAAACTCCTGTAGCATCCTTTTCAGCCGCAGGGTTTGATTTACTATAAAAGTTATTATAAAGTAAGGCATTTCTTTGAGTATCTAAAGGTAATTGAATATCTGCATTTGAACTTTGGAGAACATAAATGGTAGAATAAGATTTTCTTCCTGTTGAATCCATAGTTCCTTCCCAAACTCTGATTTCCTGAGGGGGGCTAACTGTTTTTGTTTCAATTGGACAAGCATTATTTAGTGCAGTAATCGCAGATGCAGGAATTGGAACTGTTTCAACCCATGTTCCAGTAGCCTCATCGTAATTACCTCCTATTCTTTTAGAACTTGATTGAACTAAGTTATAAGAACCTCTGCCACATCTAATATAAGTTCCTAATGAGAATCCAGAATTAACCTCGCCCGTTGCAGGATTTAACCTAATCCTACTTTCTCTTTTACCTGTTGCAGTAACTATTGATAAAATCGCTACTTCACCATTAATTCTTCTATCAATGATGCTTGAAAATAATACAGAAGGTCCAATATATGGACCATCAGTTCTAACTCCACCTACTGCCGTCAACAATTCTTGGAAAGTAGGTTTTTGAACCGATTCCCAAGAGGTTCCTGAAGCAACTCTCCTCCTAATGGTATCTGGTTTCTTACCAGAAGTCCTATGTCTTGCAACCCAAGACTCAGGAACAGGCTCAAATTCAACATATAGGTCTGCTCTACCATCTACACTCCTGCCTGAAGAATCAATAATTACTTTATATTTCAAAGGATAATTTTTAAACAACCTTCCATATTTAGTTCCATCATCATAAAGAGGATTTTCAACCGTAAAAGTTTTTCCTGATTGTTCTATCAAGGAATCGTTTTCATCTAATGTTGAAGGGTCAATCAAGTCTGGTCTTTCATCTTCTGGTTGAGGCTGAGGTTGTGGCTGAGGTTCTGGGTCTTGATTATCGCCTTCAAATTCCCAATTCTTTACAACATAATAAGTTGCTCCCGCAAGTGTTGCTAATGCAATTGCTGAAG
>Ga0208645_1000431_pt1 | contig 45826 bp, 41 predicted proteins | sample VirMetDEL_Sep_01_FD_184519 | JGI IMG/M metagenome (GOLD analysis project Ga0208645, IMG submission 184519) | Aqueous microbial communities from the Delaware River and Bay under freshwater to marine salinity gradient to study organic matter... | ecosystem: Environmental > Aquatic > Marine >... | reverse complement strand
GCTGAAGCCTTGGGTACGACCGATTTGAATGGTGGCGCGCTCTTCAACGCTGAGTTCGGTATAAGACATAGGGGCAGCACCGTACCGGAAAGGTCAGGTGTTGCACTCAGTTTTTGCCGCCGCCGCCCATCCGAAAATCGGTCTGTTTGATCGGATGCTCGCCAATTACTACCGCTGGAGCTGCCCGTGTCTGCGCCGCTGCCAGCAGCAACATAAACGCGAACAATACCTGCTTATATAGATCCATCTGCCAAAGCCTGTTTTATGTTCGCGTGTGCACGGGCCATACGTAGCGCTGCGGTTCTTTAATGGAATATACGCAAAACGGACCATCACTCCCATTGTGAACTCATGAACATAGAGGGAGCGCGCCTGACAGATGCTAGGGGCCAGTGGCAGGGAAGACTATTCGAGCATACTTTCCCCTCGCGGAAGGCTCGACGTAAGTCCCGTTGCGCTCGGTTGTTGAACCGTTTCTTGAAGGCTATTTATTTCAGGATCAGTCGAACCGCGTTACCTCAAGCTGCCGCGCCACCAGCAATTAGAAACGACACACCCTATGTAGCTGAAAATCAGCGGTCCCTGCCCTCCCTACTTCATCGCCCGCTCTTACCAGGGCAACGCTTCACCGCTATAGGCGTAAAACCCACCGCTTGCCTCAGGTCCCAACCCGTCGATAACGCGCAGCAGATCATGCGCTGCATCGGCGGCAGGCCGGCCAATCTCGGCGCCGCGGAAGGGCTGGGATAGATTCGAGCTGACCGTGCCTGGATGCAACGCCAGCAGTACGGCATTCGGCTGGCTGCGCTTGATTTCGATGGAGGCGGTCTTGATCAGCATGTTCAGCGCGGCCTTGGAGGCGCGATAGCTGTACCAGCCACCGAGGCGGTTGTCGCCGATGCTGCCGACCTTGGCCGAGAGCATCGCCAGCACGCCCCGCTGACGGTCGAGCAATCCGGAGAAATACCGCAGCAGCAGCGCCGGGCCAAAGGCGTTGATCTGAAAGGTTTCGAGTAGCTGTTGATGGTCGAGGTCAGCGAGGCGTTTTTCCGGCATGAAAGCATCGCTGTGCAGCACGCCGGCAGCGTTGATGATCAGATGGAAAGGTCCATGCCCGGCTAGCTCCGCCGCGGCCTGCTCGATGCTGACTGGATCCGCCAAGTCCAGCGGCGGCGAAGTCGAGCGCCCCAGTCCCGTTACTGATGCGCAGCGTGGGTCCGTGCGCAACGCGTCGACCAGCGCAGCCCCGATGCCGCCGGAGGGACCAATGACCAGCGCGCGATAGCCCTCGGGAAACGATTCCATCTGCATCATGGTTGCCTCTGGCCGAGATCCGGCCTGGTTGGGTGGGTCGGGCTCAGTTCAGATCGAGCGCTTAGCCCGGTTTATTGGTTTGCAGGCCGGCACGCCATTGCTCGATATGGTTCGCCAGCAGGTCGGCCACCGGCAGGCACGCGCCGAGTCGGTAGAGGTTCCAGTAATGCCCCTCTAGCGTGCGGTTGACCAGCAGCGTACCGGACGCGGGCTGCAAACTGCCGAGCGCCGACATCAACAGCGGCGAAAGCTCGATCAGTTGCTGATGCAGCGATGCGCCGCGGAAATCCCATTGCGCGCCCGGTTGCAGCAACGGGTGCAGCAACAGATGGATGCGGCGATACAGACTATGCGGCGGCGCGCTGCCGGGCTGGCGACCGCCGAGTGCCTGGAAGCCCGCCTCCAACGCTTCGCTGGAGGGGCCGCGCAGGGCATCGAAGATCTGCACATAAGCGCGCAGCAAACGCTCCGGCAGTGGCACGACACTGCCGAAATCGTAGACCACCAGCTCCCCCGTCTCGGTCCAGGCCAGGTTGCCCGGGTGCGGATCGGCGTGCAGCTGCCCGAGGCCGAACGCCTGCTCGGCAAGCCAGTCGCACAGCGCTTCGGCCAGTCGTTGGCGAATTTCGATGGGCGCCTGTTCAACCTCATTCATTGAGCGCCCCGGCCGCTCCTCCAGCACCAGCACACCTGGGCGGCACAGCTCCGTTGCGGCAAAGGGAATATGCACACCTGGCCAATCCGCAAAGTGCTGACGGAAGCACTCCAGGTTTTGGCGCTCGGCGTCGTAGTCGAGCTCCTGGTCGATGCCGCGTTGCAGCTCACGGTAGACGGATTCGAGTCGCGCCGAGGGCGTGCTGAACAATCGCCCCAGCGGCATCAGCCGGCGCAGCTGACGCAGGTCGGCGTCGCAGATGGCGCGGATGCCCGGGTACTGGATTTTCATGATCAACGCCCGCCCCTGCTGGTCACGCGCCCGGTGCACCTGCCCCAGGGACGCCGCCGCGGCGGGTTGCGCTTCGATCGTGTCGAACAGTTCGTACAAGCGCCCGTCATAGCGACGCTGCAGATGTGATTCGAGCGAGGCGAACGGCAGCGACGGCACCTGATTCTGCAGACGAGACAACGCCGCACTGACCGGTTGGGGCAGGACGTCCTGCCATTGCGAGGCTTGCTGGCCGAGCTTGAGCACCGGGCCTTTCATCTGCCCCAGCGTATCCCCCAGCAACGCCCCGATCGGCGCCCAGTCGATGCGTGCCTTACCGGGGGTGATGCGCTGCACCAGCAGGTTCCCGGCGATTCGTGCGCCGGTGCCGCCGAGATTCAGAAAGCGCCCCAGTGCAGACGCCGATGGGCGAGAGAAACGAGACATGCAGGTTACCCGCGGCAGGCAAAGCCTGATCATGGGGCAGCTGACCAGATGAACCAAGGGTCAATGGTTGCAACCTGTTGCGTCGTCATCTCGTCAGTAGCCTGTTCGACACAGCAAGCGAAACGTCTGCAAGCCCGGTCTGGCGGGCTATCAAGCCCGCAATAGAACCGGCTGAGCGCGCCTGGTAAACAGGCTGACACGGAACGGGCCAGGGGAAAACGGGTCGGATTATCTGACTGCGCCCCTCGGCTATCGTCCGCCGCACACCTGCAACACGCTCGCTCGGTATGCCCCTGGCGATTGCTCGAGAGGGTTTTAGCCCGACCCGCCGATTAGGCACTTTACGGGCGTGTTCCGCATGGCCCTTGCCCTGAATTCATGGACTCGGCCGGCAGGAACAACAAACGCGGCTTCATTCATACAGAAGCCTGCGTAAGGAGTACGGAATGACCGATCACATTGATCCTTCCTTCAACCCGGACGAAGACTTCCCTCGTATTTCCACAGGCAGCGAAGGCCTGGACGACATCCTCGGCGGCGGCCTGGACCCGAACCGGATGTACCTCTACGAAGGCAGCCCGGGCGCCGGTAAAACCACCATCGCCATGCAATTCCTGCTGGAGGGCGTTCGTCAGGGCGAACAGGTCCTTTATGTGACCCTGTCGGAAACCAAGCAAGAACTGGAACTGGTCGCCAAGCGGCACGGCTGGTCGCTCGAAGGCATCGACGTGTTCGAGCTGGTAACCCCTGAGGCCAGCCTCGACCCCGAGCTCGAACTGACCGTCCTGCATCCGGCAGAGATGGAGCTGAGCGAAACCACTCAGCAAGTCTTCGACCGCGTGACACAAACCAACCCGACCCGGGTGATCTTCGACAGCCTCTCGGAAATGCGATTGCTGGCGCAAAGCCCGCTGCGCTATCGGCGTCAGGTTTTGGCACTCAAGCACTTCTTCACCACCCGCCGCTGCACCGTGATCCTGCTGGACGACCAGACCTCGGAACTGGGCGACCTGCAGCTGCACTCGATCTCCCACGGCGTGGTCATGCTGGAGCAGCTGGCCATCGACTACGGCGCCGAGCGGCGGCGTTTGCGCGTGGTAAAGATGCGCGGCATCCAGTTTCGCGGCGGCTATCACGACTTCGTCATCCGCAAAGGCGGGTTGCAGATCTTCCCTCGTCTGATCGCGGCCGAGCATCACTCCCGCTACATTGGCGAGGCGGCCTCATCCGGCAATGCCGCACTGGACACCATGCTCGGCGGCGGTCTGGAGCGTGGCACCAACGCGCTGTTCGTCGGGGCAGCAGGCGTTGGCAAGTCGTCCTTGGCATTGAGTTTTGCGGTCGCCGCATGCAAGCGCGGCGAGCAGGTCTCCTTCTTCGTCTTCGACGAAAACATCGGCACGCTGCTGGCGCGCGGACGATCGCTAGGGCTTGCCATGGAGCCCTGGATCGAACAGGGCCTGCTGCATCTGCAACAGGTTGACCCGGCTGAGTTGTCGCCCGGTGAATTCACCGCAGCCGTGCGTCGCAGCGTTGAAGAGCAAGGCTCGAAGTTGGTAATCCTGGACAGCCTCAACGGCTATCTGCATGCGATGCCGGATGGCCGCTTCCTGATCCTGCAGATGCACGAACTGCTGAGCTACCTGGGGCAAAAAGGCGTCATCAGCATCATGGTGCTGGCCCAGCATGGGCTGGTGGGACCAATGGATACGCCAATCGATATCAGCTACCTCAGCGATGCGGTTATCATGCTGCGCTACTTTGAGCATGCCGGCATCGTCCGCAGGGCCTTGTCTGTGGTCAAGAAGCGCAGCGGGCGGCACGAGAATACGGTTCGCGAATACCGCCTAGGGCCTTCGGGCACTCAGGTCGGGCCACCGCTGAGTCACTTCAGCGGGATTCTATCGGGCACACCGGAATACACCGGTGATGCGACTCAGCTACTGACAGACGAGCATGACGACGCCCACTAAACCAGAGCATCCGCTGATCGTCGTCTACGCCCCCATCGGCCGGGATGGCCCGGCCACAGCCGAACTGCTGCGCCGCAGCGGCATGGATGCGGTGGTCTGTCACGGCGTCGATGAAGTGCTGCAACGCGCCGAAACCGATGCCTCGGCGGTGTTCATCGCCGAAGAAGGCCTTTTTGGCCATGATCTACAGGCCTTGTCCGACTGGGTCGATCAGCAACCGCCCTGGTCGGACTTTCCGTTCGTGGTCCTCACCAGCAAGCACCAACAGCCCGCCGTTGCCGCCTGGCGTCAGCGCATGGTGGCGGCGCTGCGCAACGTCTCGCTGCTGGAGCGGCCCGTGCAGAGCATCACCCTGACCAGCGCCATTCAGGCCGCCGTACGGGGTCGTCTGCGCCAGTACGAAGTACGCACACTGATCGACGCGCGCGAACGGGCCTCACAAGAGCTCGAGGCACTGGTGGTGGAGCGCACCAGCGAACTGGAGCGCACCAACCTCGAATTGCGCACGCAGATGGCCGAGCGTGCGCACATCGAAGAAACCCTGCGGCAAACGCAGAAGATCGAAGCCATCGGCCAGCTCACCGGCGGCATCGCACACGACTTCAACAATCTGCTGATGGTGATCTCTGGCGGGCTCGACATGCTTGATCGCCGCGCCGATCCGGAGCGCCGCAAGCGCCTCATGGACGGCATGCGACAAGCCGCCCAGCGCGGCTCGGCACTGACCCGTCAGCTGCTCGCGTTTTCCCGGCGGCAGTCATTGGCGCCCGAAGCCGTCGACCTGGCTCAGCGGATCAGCCAGATGCGCGAACTGCTCGACCGCAGCTTGCGCGGCGATGTGCACGTAAAAGAAGAATTTGCAGCAGACCTATGGCCCGTCGAGGTGGATCCAGGCGAACTCGAGCTGGTCATCCTCAACCTCGCGGTCAATGCGCGCGATGCCATGCCTGAAGGTGGCTCGATTCTTCTGCAGGCCTCCAACGCACCCGGCGAGCAGGTGCTGGGTCGCCGGGGCGATTTTGTTCGCCTGGCGGTCATCGATTCCGGCGTCGGCATCCCTGCTGACGTTCGCAATCGGGTTTTCGACCCCTTCTTCACGACCAAGGAAATCGGCAAGGGATCGGGGCTCGGCCTCGCGCAGGTGTACGGCTTCGCGCGGCAATCCGGTGGCACGGTGTGGATCGATACCGAATGCGGCCAGGGCACCAGCGTGGTGATGTTGCTGCCGCGCTCGGTCAACTTGCCGAGCCCGGCGAAAGACCAACCGCTGGTGAACGAGCCGGCCCGGCGCTCGGTTGGCAACGTATTGCTGGTTGATGACGATGACGAAGTGGCCGCACTGGTGGGCGAGATGCTCGAACACCTCGGCTACGAGGTGACCTATGCCGCCAGCGCCGCGGCAGCGCTGGGTGCGCTCGCCAATGAGCGGGAAGTCGATGTCGTGTTCTCCGACGTGATGATGCCCGGCGGCATGAACGGCCTGGAGCTGGCACGGGAAATCCGGGCGCGCCAGTTCGGTGTGCCGGTTCTGCTCACCAGTGGCTACGCCGAGGCAATCAAGCAAACGGCCGAAGCCGAAGGCGTACAGGTGCTGGCCAAACCCTACCGGCTGGAAGAGTTGGCAGCGGCCCTCAAGGGCGTGGTCGAAACCATCTTGGCCCCCCACAGCCTTGCCGCTCGCGATGTGCATCGCCTTGATGGCTAGGGCCCGTCGCGCACTCCACCAGAACTAAGCGCATCCCAGGCCGTCGAAACGCCTGCCCTACGCTTGCGGTACGCCGCATCCGGCCGCCTCCTCTTGCATCGCGCTCGTCTGCGCCTCAATCACAAGGAACCGATCGATGCTCACTGCTGACAACCAGTCCCGCCGAACCTTCCTGGCCCCTCGCACCCCGATTGCTTATGCCTTCAGCGGCCTGCTGTTATCAGGCGCCGCACTGCTCGCCCATGCCGATGAACAGGCTATCGCGGCGCGCGACGCGCAGAACAAGCGCTGGAGCCAGCAGATGATCGAGCAACCCAAGCATCAGCCGCCAGCGCTCGACGCGAAGTACAACCACATCATCACCTTCGGTCAGTCGCTGGCCTCGGCAGCCGAGGGCTGGCCCGCGCTGTCGAAAAAGCCGGGCTACGACAACCTGATGCTGGGCGACGCGACGCGCTCGGCGACCTTCAGTGGTGATCGTTTTGTGCCGGTCGGTGGTGCCTCGTTCAAGCCGCTGCAGGCGGTAGTGCAGCTCAAACGTGACCCCAAGATTCTGCTCGATGCCGAGGCCGTCGCGAAGTTGGAAGAACAGGCGCAGGAAGAAGGCGAGTCGGTCGAGGTGGGCGCATTGAACATGGCCCGGCGGCTCTATCTCGACAGCAAAGGCATCGAGGCCGACCCAGAGCATTTGCTCGTCGCCAGCAACGCCGCCACCTCCGGCCGTTCCATCGCACAACTATCCAAGGTCGGCGGCACCCACGAATACAAGCGAGTACTCCAGGCTGTGGATCAGGCCCGGCAGGTCGCGCAAGCCGATGACGCCAGCTACACCCTCAGCGCGCTGTTCTGGTTGCAGGGCGAATACGACTATGCCGAAGTCCAGGGCGGCATCAACGACAAGGCCACCTACAAGAAGATGCTGCGTCAGTTACGCAACGACCTGAACGAGGACACCGCCAAGGCCATCGGCCAGAAGCGGATGCCTGCTTTCATCAGCTACCAGACCGACGCCAAGACGTCGGTCGTCGATGGCAGCCTGGACATCGGCCTTGCGCAGTGGGAACTGGCGCAGGAAGAACCCAACTGGTACCTCGCCGGCCCGGTCTATCCCTACGTCGACAAAGGCACGCATCTATCCGCCAATGGCTATCGCTGGTTCGGCCAGATGCTCGGCAAGGTGTTCCATCAGGTGGTGGTCGAGCAACGTGGTTGGCAACCGCTTTCACCGCTGCGCGCGACGGTCGAAGGCCGTGAAATCCTGATGGATTTCCATGTGCCACATCCCCCGCTGGCATTCAGCGAGCCCTATCTCGGGCACAAGGCGCAGATGATCGAAAACTATGGTTTCGTCATCACCGATGACAAGGGCAAGGTGCCGGTGGAAAACATCGAAGCTGCTGCTGATACCGTGTTGCGTCTGGTCGTCGGTCGCGATCTGGCGGGCATCCCGACCATCCGCTACGCCAGCCATGCAACAGGCGGCGCCGGTGAGCTGCATGACAGTGACCCGACCGTAGCGGACGCCACCTATGAATACCTGCCCGACGAGGGCATGCCGGAAGAGGCGAACATCGAGGCGCTGGTCGGCAAGCCCTACCCGCTCTACAACTGGTCCATTGCCTTCGAACTCAAGCCCAGCAAGGGGCATAACTCGGCGCGCTGAAATCAGGCCATGCTGCGCAGACGGGCTAGGTCCTTGACCGGGGAGGCGCCGAATAAGCGGCTGTATTCCCGGCTGAATTGCGAGGGGCTTTCATAGCCCACCCGGTAACCCGCTGCCGACACTTCCAACCCTTCGGCCACCAACAACCGGCGGGCTTCCTGCAGGCGAAGCTGCTTCTGATATTGCAACGGACTCATGGCCGTCAGTGCCTTGAATCGATGATGCAGGCTGGAGCTGCTGAGATTGACCCGTCGCGCTAACTCATCGATGCGCAGCGGCTCGACGTAGTTGCGATTGAGCCACTCGATCGCATCGTTGACCCGGTGCGACTGACTGCCTTGCAGCGCCACCGCCTGAAGGTGGTGCCCCTGCGGCCCGCAGAGCAGTCGGTAGAAAATCTCGCGCACTGCCAATGGCGCGAGGACCGGGATGTCCTTTGGGTTGTTTAGCAGGCGCACCAGCCGCAGGGTGGCGTCCAGCAGCGGCGCGTCGATACGGTCCAGATAGAGGCCACGCCCCGCGGTATCTTCTGGCGCTGGCGCCGGGTTGGCGTCGGCAACCAGCCCGGCAATCAGTGATGGGTCGATGTCCAGCCGAATGCAGATGTAAGGCTCATCGCTGGACGCCCGGATCACGCAGCCGGCAACAGGCAGCGTCACCGACACCACCAAATAATGTAGCGGGTCGTAGCGATACAGCTCATCAGCCAGGCGCACTTCCTTGCCGCCCTGAACGATGACGCACAACGCCGGCTTATGCAGGCCATAAGTCATCTCGCCAGGCTTTGCGCAGCGGATCAGATGCAGCGGCTCGATGGCGGTCGGGTGCATGCCGTCGCCGCTGACGGCGCCTTCGACCAGCCGCGCCAGCTCGGCGCGCTGTGCGCTGGTCTCGTCACTCGATGGGGAGATGAAGGAATTCATGAGCAGCGGGTTCCGGAAAACGGATGAAACAGCTTAGCAGTTCGTTTGATTTTGCCTGAGCGATGGGACCTTTGTGTGCAGAACCGTTCGAGTGCCGGCGATTCGCGGCGAAGCACCCGCAGCCAGCCAATGTGCGCCTCCGATTGCTGTCATCGCTATGACATAACGTGATGATATTTTGCCATCACTACGCATTGAGTGCCCTGCCGTGATTCGACGGTTCCTGTCCTCCCCCACGTTTCCTCAGGCGCTGTTGCTATCGCTCTGTATAGCCACGCTGGCATTCCTGTGGGGATCGTATTGGCACCACGGACAGACGTCGCGAAGGGCGGCGTTGCAAGCCAAGGCCGCCGAGCATCTCAGCCTCGCCCGTAGTGCCGTGGAGAACCTGCAACAACGCGTCGACCGCGTGCGGGTCATCGGTCACCTGATGTTGAGCGACGGCTTCAGCTCCGACGATCAAAGCCTCGCTCGCATGCTTGCCGAGGACCCTACCCTCAAGCGCTTGAGCCTCTACGATCTGGACGGGCACCTACTCAACGCCACCACGTCTGACAGCCAGCCACTGCCAGAACAATGGCTGGCGGAATTCCACGCCCATATGGCGCAACAGGGTAACAAGCCCTTCCTGCCACGACCCCTGGCGTCGCTGCAGGCCGCAGAGCCCGTGAGCTGGCAGTTACCTTTTCTGATACCGCTGACCGGCCCCGACTCGATTGAGTTGAAGCGCATCCTGTTGGTTCAGCTGGACGTCAGCCCACTCGCCGTTCTACTCAATCACGCCGACCTGGGCGCTACCGGGCTGGTGCGATTGCTGGACGGGGCTGACGAGGGAAGGCTCCATTTCACAAACGGTGGGATGACTGCCGCAGGCAAACGCCTCAGACCCGGTCTGCCTGCGGCGACGGATGCCGGCATGACCACCCAATACAGCACTGATCAGGAATATCAGAGCCTTTACAGCCGCGCTCGCGACAGCGGCTTCAGCGTGGTCGTCAGCCAGCAGGTTGGCGAAATTCTCGCGGCCCACCAACGCAGTTTCGGCCGTCAGTTGTGGATGAATCTGGGCATGACGTTGCTCATCCTCGGCGGAATGATCTGGGCGATGCGGCTGTTGCAGAGGCGCCACGAGGCCTTCTGCGCGCTGGAGCAGGCCCATCGGATCGACCAAGAGCGAATCAGTCGTCTGGAGGACGAACATCGGCGCAGCACCCATGCAGCCGCTACCGACCACCTGAGCGGCCTGCACAATCGCCGGCAATTCCTGGATACCTGCGCTGAAACCCTGGCTCGCCAGCGCAACCTGCGTCGTTTGATGGCGATACTCTTCATCGACATGGATCGCTTCAAATCGATCAACGATTCGCTGGGGCACAAGGTCGGGGATCTGCTACTGCAGGCCGTGGCGGGACGGATCAGCCGCGCGCTGGAACCCGGCGATCAGGCGGCGCGCTTCGGTGGTGATGAATTCGTCGTGCTGCTTGCGGGCGACCGAAGTGAAGAGCAGATCGACACCTGGGTCCGCGATCTGGTGAACAAGCTCACCGCCGTCTATGCCCTCGATGAACATGAGGTCAACACCAGCCCGAGCATCGGTGTCAGCATCTGTCCCCGTGATGGTCAGGAGGTCGATGGTTTGATCCGCTGCGCTGACGCGGCGATGTACTCGGCCAAGCAGTCCGGCCGCGGCCAATATCGGTTCTTCGACCCCTCCCTGAACCTCACGGATATCAATGAATTCTCGCTGGAGCAGTCGCTGGTTGCCGCGTTGAGCGAGCGGCAATTCGTCCTGCACTACCAGCCGCAAATCCGCTTGGACTCGATGCAGGTCTCTGGTTATGAAGCACTGGTGCGCTGGGAGCACCCGCAATTCGGCCTGCTCTACCCGGATCGCTTCATTTCGCTGGCAGAGCGCAGTGGGTTCATCGTCGCGCTCGGCTGGGAAGTGATACGTCTCGCGCTGGAGGAACTGAAAGGTTGGAGCGCTCAAGGCAGATCCTCGCGACTCGCCGTCAACGTATCGGCCATACAGCTGCGTCAAGCCGATTTCAGCGAACGGTTGCTCAGCGAGCTGGCGCAGCGCGGCATCGAAGCCTGGCAGTTCGAGCTGGAGATTACCGAAACGGTCGTACTCGATGATGAAGGCATGGCCGTCGAGCATCTCGAACGGCTGCGTGTGGCAGGGCTGAACATCAGCCTTGATGACTTCGGCAGAGGCTATGCGGGCTTCGCCCACCTGCACTCGATGCCGCTCAATACGCTGAAGATAGACCGGGCGTTGATCGCACCACTGTCGAACAGCTATGACGACAACCCCATCGTCTCGTCCACCATCACGCTGGCGAAGCGCCTGGGTTTGACGGTGGTGGCCGAGGGTGTGGAAACGCGGGATCAGCTCGTCTACCTGAAGCTGGCAGGCTGCGACATCGCGCAGGGCTATCATTTCAGCCGCCCCATGTCAGCCGAACAGCTCTATCAATACGCTCCGTTCACCAGAACGGCGGAACCCGTTTGTGGATGACGCCGCAGCACGCATCACGGGTCCAGCATTGACAAAAAAACGCCGGCACTAAGGCCGGCGTTTTTCGCGACATGGATCGATCAGCTACGGGCGCGCTCGGCGTCGCGCAGTGCCTTGACCTCGTCATGGTTGCGCTGCACGCCCTGCATCTGACGCTCGACCACTGAACGGACATCCATTGGCAGGTCCTTCTCGAGCGCTTTGCGGTAGCTCTTGAGGGCAACGTCTTCGCCACGCTCGCACTCGTTGAGGATGGACTCGTCATCCTTGCCGGTGACCTTGGTCTTCAGGTCGACCCAGCGACGGTGCATATCACCGGCAGTGCTGGTGGAGGTTTCTGGATCGCCACCCATGGTGCGTACCAATTGCTGCAGCTCAGCGGCTGCCGTGGCGCAATCCTGGGCACGCTGATTCATGGTGGTCTTCAGCTGCGGATTCTTCAGGTCATCAGCGCATTCGCGGAAGCCCTTCTCACCGTCTTTGCTGGTTTCGATGAGATCGTTGAGTACGGAAATGGTGTCTTTGTTATCCATTGAGAAAGTCTCCTACGGGCTTGGATGAACGGCCGGAAAGAACACGACCAACCTGTTAAGTCGACTCTGCCGTTTCGATAAAGGTTCAGCCTGTCTGCCCGGTGGAGCCACAACGTTCAGCGAGGAAAGGACAGGCTGAAGCAGGTAACCGATGCATCGCTGGTCACCCGCACTTCACCGCCATGCAGCTGCATGATCGAGCGCACGATCGCCAGCCCCAGCCCGCCAGAGTCGCCCGGTTGGGCACGTGACGGATCGCAGCGATAGAAGCGGTCGAACAGCCGCGGCAGGTGTTCGGCTGCAATCGGCTCGCCGCTGTTTTCGACAGTGATCACCACGTTGTCAGCGGTACGCTCGCAGCTCACGCGGACCTCAGTTCCCGTCGCGCCATAGCGCAGCGCATTGGCGATGAGGTTGGCCAGCGCCCTGCGCAGCAGATCCGGATCGGCGTGCAGGCTGCCGCTCGCCTCGTTCACTACCCGCATCTGGTGCTCTTCGGCAACGCCCTCGAAATAATCACCGAGCTGTTCCACCGTTTCGGCCAGGTCGATGTCCTGCCGGTGAATTGCAGCGTCGACCTGCTCGGTGCGGGCTAAAAACAACATGTTGTTGATCATTCTGGCCAGACGCTCGTATTCCTCCTGATTGGAAGCCAGCAGGCTCTGGTAATCCTCCAGCGAACGCACCCGCCGCAGGGTTTGCTGGGTCTGGCCCATCAGGTTGCTGAGCGGGGTGCGCATCTCATGCGCCAGGTCCTCGGAAAACCGCGACAGCTGGGCAAAACCGGCCTCCAGTCGTGCGAGCATCTGGTTCAGTGCCTCGCTCAAGGCCCGCAACTCGCTCAGCTCGGCACTGTCCTCGATGCGCAGATGCAGGTGCTGGACGTCGATCGCCAGCGCCCGGCGGGTCAGCTGACGAACCGGCCGCAGTCCTCGTTCGCTCACCAGCCAGCCCAGCAGAAACGCCAGTAGCGCACCGGTGGCCAGGGCCAGCCAGAGTTTCAGGCGGTACGCGGCAAGCATCTGCTCACGCTCGCCCAACAATTTGCCGGCGATCAGCGTCAGGCCGCCACGTGGTCGTTCGATCTGTATCCAGGCCAACCGCGCCTGATCACCCAGATCCTCCAGCCGCGGGTGATCCGCCGGCGGCAGTTGCGGGATCGCCAACTGAACGGGATTGATCTCGATCAGCGGCGCCCCACTCTCCCCCAGCACCCACAGCAGACTGTCGCGATTGCCGAGCATGTTGGCGTAGAGCTGAGGTCGCTCGCGCAGCACCTCGATGCTGTCACTGTCATCGAGCAAGGCCGCCATGCGCTCCAGCCGACCGAGCAGCGCCTGGTCGTCGCGCCAGGCGATCTCGCGCTCCAGTGATTGATAGAGGTAGAAGCCAATCGCACCCAGCAGCGCTGTGCTGACCAGCGCAAACATCAGCGCCAGACGCAGGCTCAGCGAGCGTGGCAGCAGCTTCATTCCGGCACTTCCAACAGGTAGCCCATGCCGCGCACGGTGTGAATCAGCTTGGGCTGGTAAGGGTCGTCCACCTTCGCCCGCAGCCGGCGTATCGCGACGTCGACGACATTGGTATCGCTGTCGAAATTCATCTGCCAGACCTGCGAAGCAATCTGCGCCCGCGACAGGACTTCGCCTTCACGGCTCAGCAGCAGGTGCAACAAGGCGAACTCCTTGTTGGTCAGCGTCAGCCGCTCCCCCTGACGGGTCACCCGACGGCGCAGCAGGTCCAGCTCCAGATCGGCGACCTTGAACTGCTCGACTTCGCGCGGCGGCCCGCGGCGCAGCAAGGTGCGAACCCGCGCCAGCAGCTCGGCGTAGGAAAACGGCTTGACCAGATAGTCGTCAGCGCCCAACTCCAGGCCCTTGACCCGGTCTTCCACCGCATCACGCGCAGTGAGGAACAGCACCGGCGTCTGCGCCTTGCGCCGCACGATCTGCAGCAGTTGCCAGCCGTCGATGCCCGGCAACATGACGTCGAGGATGATCAGGTCGAACTCGCTTTCCTGAATCAGGTGCTGACCGTCCAGGCCGTTGAGCGCGACCTCCACCAGATAGCCCGACTCGCTCAACCCCTTGCGCAGGTAATCGGCCGTCTTGAACTCGTCTTCTACTACCAGTATGCGCATCTGCTTCCTCCGGGCGAGGCGCATAGGCTAGGCGCCCACGAGCGTTTATCCCATTACAAATACGTAATGCGCAGGCAATGGGTTTGACGGGGCCAACCGCACAGGATGGCGCCACCTGCTCCACGGAGCCCATTGAGGAGAAACCGATGCGCATTGTCCCCCTTTCGTTGGTCGGCCTGGCCCTTGCCGGTGCCCAGGCCATGGCCGCCACGCCGCAGCCTGTTACCCAGCAAAACGTCTCGCTGCAACTGGCCAACGCCCTGGTCGACTCGACCATGGCGGCCTGCCATGCCGACGGCCGCACCGCCGCAGTGGCAGTGGTCGATCGCGGCGGCAACCTGATCGCGCTGCAGCGTGACGACAATGTCGGCCCGCACAACACCATCGCTGCACAGCGCAAGGCCTACACCGCGTTGTCCAGCAAGACACCGACCCGCCTGTTCGGCGAGCGCGCCCGCAACAACCCGGACGCCGCCAACCTCAACACCTTCGATGAACTGTTACTGCTCGGCGGCGGCGTTCCGCTGCGGGTGGGCGACGAAGTCATCGGCGCCATTGGCGTAGCCGGTGCCGGCGGCGCCGAGACCGACGAAGCCTGCGCCACTCAGGCGATCGCAAAACTGCTTCCTTCCACCCGTTAACCGGAGATCAATCCATGACTAACCTGAAAACCCTTTGCGCCAGCCTCGTTCTTGCCAGCCTTTCCAGCCTCGCCATGGCTGCCGACAACCCGCTCAGCGTGCATGTGCTCAACCTCAACGACGGCCTACCCTCGCCTGATGTGAAGGTCACGCTGGAAAAGCAGAACGGTAAGCAGTGGACTGCCCTGAACGATGGCGTGACCAACCAGCAAGGCCGCATCACCGCGCTCTATCCGCAGGACAAGGCGCTGGAGAAAGGCACCTACCGCGTCACGTTCAAGACCGGTGACTGGTTCGAGGCGCACGATACGGCGAGTTTCTTTCCGGAAGTCCCGGTGATCTTCGAGGTGGACGGCACCGTGCCGCACTACCACATCCCGCTGCTGCTCAGCCCATACGGCTTCTCGACCTATCGAGGCAACTGAGCCATCAGCAAGGGCCGACTGACAGGTAACCCGACGGGTTGCACCTGTCAGTCGCGGCCTCGTCTAGGTCTGCTGGCTGCCACCCAGCGGCCCAGGGCGGCCCAGCAAATAGCCCTGCGCCTTGGTCACCTGCAGCTCACGGAGGATCTCCAGTTCGGCCTCTGTCTCGACGCATTCGGCGACGATCTTGCAGTCGGTCTCCTGACCGAAGCGGATCAATGCCGACGCCAGCGCCCGGCAGTCGCGGTTGCTGTCGATGTTGCGGATCAGGCTGCCGTCGAGTTTGATCACGTCTGGTTTGAGCTTGAGGATGTGGCGAAAACTCGCATAGCCGGCACCTGCATCATCCACCGCCAGCAGCAGGCCCTGCGCGCGCATGGGTTCGAGCGCTTCGGCGATCAGGTCATAGTCGCGCACCGACGCGTGCTCGGTCACCTCGAGCATCAGCCTATCGAGGGGCTGGCCGTCCAGCAGGGTTCCGAGTGCCCCGGCGAGGATGGTTTCCGGCGAGACGTTCAACGACAGGTAGCGGTCCTGGCGAATGCCACTCAGGCCTTTCAGGGCTTCCTGGACGAGCGCCATTTCCAGTTCGCATTGCAGACCGACCTGCTCGGCCTCACCGAACCAGAGATCCGGGGTACGTTGTGGTTCGCCGGAGAATCGCGCCAGCGCTTCGTAGCCAACCACGTCGTTCTGCCTCACATCGACGATCGGCTGATACACGACGTTGTACGCCTGTTCACTCAGCACGCTATTGATGCGAGCGAGCCGCTCCTCCTGTGCGCGCTGCTCCTTGGCCTGGGTCTCGAGCAACCGGCCGGCGAAGTCGGCGAACAACCGCAGGGTATCCAGATCACGTTCGTTCAAGGTGCCGTCAGGCTTGGAACTGAAGCAGCAGAAGGTGCCGTACAAGCGACCATCGCTGAAACGGATCGGCACGCTGATATAGGCGCCAATCGACAATATCGCAGTGATGGGCAGCGCCACCGCTTCGGGCAGTTTGCTGGTGTCGGGGATCAGCTGCGGCAGCCGGCCATCCACCACCCGCTGGCAGTAGCTGTCTGAAAGAGGATCGGAGCCGCCCACACATATCGGCGGCGGATCGCTACTGCCGCTTACATGGCGGAACACGCGAAAGCCCTGCACCATCTCGGCGACGAACGCGACATCCATGCCCAGGTGCGAACGCACTGAGCGCAACGCTTCGCAGAGCATGTCGCCTACCGTATGGCCCGCTATTTCCAGGTCCCGCAGCATGGCCGCTGGGTCGCCGCCCCGCTCGAAGGCCTCGGGTCCCAACCGAACGTTCTGCAGCATTCACACCTCCGGTGAAATAGCCGTTTCGTTTCGACGGCTCGGGTTGACGGTCCTTATCCAGCGGCGAGCACAACTGCGCCCCGCTGAATCGTTGGAACCTTTAGTTCAGTGTTGTTGGTTTCTGGCGACTCGCCTGAGTTTTCCGGATGATCGGTCCCCCGCTGCGTGTCTTGAACGCCGATTAGCCTGGTGCTGAACGTCCCGAACCGGTCTGGCCTGCATCCTGGCGGCTCCATCGATTGGCTGAATAGCTGTTGATCACAGGCAGCCACGCCTGAGCAGCCCGCAGCCCGCAGCCCGCAGCCGCCAAACTCGAAGAAACCCACAAACATAGCCAAGTTGCCGTCCCCGTTCGTTCATGTAACGGACCAGCTGCACGGCCGTCGCCGAGGAGCAGCGGCACCATGCTTTGCCAAGTGTGACCAATCATTTCACGCTAAAGATTGTCCCAAGGGAGTAGCCGCCGCCCCGATGCGGCGCTCCGATCAGTTGAAACCGCCCTTCGAGCCTAGCCAACGATGCCGCAATACCTCGCCCCCGTTCCTCGCTGGGAACCCGAAGAACGCCCCTCGATGCCGGGCTCGCCGGCGATCCTGCTGCATCCCATGCCGCTGCGCATCGCCTATGCCTGTGTTGCCGTACTGGTCGGTATCACCGGCGGGCTGGGCAACGCCCTGTTCATCGCCAACCTGCCGAGCATTCAGGGCGATCTGGGCCTGACGCCGTCGCAGGCGGCCTGGCTTCCGGCGGCCTATTTCATGGTCAGCGTGTCGGCCAACCTGCTGATGATCAAGTTTCGCCAGCAGTACGGCCTGCGCCGCTTTGCCGAGATCGGCCTGACCCTCTACGCATTGCTGAGCATCGCGCATGTTTTCGTCGAAGGTTTTGAAATGGCCGTGTTCGTCCGCGCAGCCAGTGGCCTGGCCGCTGCGACCACCTCCTCCCTCGGCCTGTTCTACATGCTGCAGGCGTTTCGCAAGGTCGATCTGCCCAAGGCGGTGATCCTCGGCTTCGGCATTTCCCAGCTGGGCACACCCCTGGCCTGGCTGATGTCCCCTGCGCTGTTGGTGATGGGCGAATGGCATCGCCTGTATGTGTTCGAAAGCGGCCTGGCGCTCTGCTCGCTGGCCGCCGTGGTGGTGCTCAAGCTACCGCTGGGTGAGCGCATCAAGGTGTTCGAACCGCTGGATTTCCTCACCTTCGCCCTGTTGGCTCCCGCGCTGGCGTTGATCGCGGCGGTGCTGGCCCAGGGTCGCATCCTCTGGTGGACGGAGGAGCCTTGGCTGGGCTACGCCCTGATTGCCGCGCTGCTGCTGTTCTGCGCTGCCTTCATGATCGAGCATCACCGGCGCAACCCGTTGCTGCACACACGCTGGCTGGGCACTGCCGAAATGCTGCGCTTCGCCTTCGGCGCGCTGGCGTTGCGGCTGCTGCTTTCCGAACAGACCTACGGCGCGGTGGGCCTGCTGCAGACCCTCGGCATGGGCACCGAACAGCTGCAGCCGTTGTACGCGGTGATCCTGCTGGGCCTGGTCATGGGCATTGCCGGCAGCGCGATGACCTTCAGCCCGACCCGGGCCTTTCCGCAGATTCTGTTGTCGATCGTGCTGATTGCCATCGCCAGCTTTCTCGACATCGATGCCACCAACCTGACCCGTCCCCATGACATGTTTCTCAGCCAGGGCCTGCTGGCCTTCGCCAGTGGCATGTTCCTCGGTCCGCTGCTGATCACCGGTATCGGCCGGGCGCTACGCAACGGGCCGAACTATCTGGTGACGTTCATCGTCTTGTTCACCATGACCCAGAGCCTCGGCGGCCTGGCCGCGCCAGCGCTGTTCGGTACCTATCAGGTGATGCGTGAGAAGTACCATTCCAGCCACCTCACCGAACAGGTGGTGGCCGGCGACCCGCGGGTTGCCGGACGTTTGCAGGCCCAGAGCCAGGCGCTGATACCGCGCCAGAACGACCCGCGACTTCGCCAGGCACTGAGCGCAGCGCAGCTGAGTCAAGCGGCCACGCGAGAAGCCAACGTGCTGGCCTTCAATGATGTATTCCGGCTGATCGGCATGCTTTCCATCGGCGTGTTCGGCTGGACGCTCTATCGCACCCTGCGCATTGCGCAGCAGAACAGGAATTCCGCCTCTCCATGAGCGAACGCACCCAACCCGAGGAACAGCAAAGCCTGCAGCCAGCCCAACCCACGCAGCCCTCTGCGGCGGCCACCGACGCGGGACCGACCCCGGACGATCCGCCAAAAACCATCAAACCGAGCCGCCGTTCGGTGATCCTGATGGTGCTAGTAGCGCTCATCGGCGTCCTGGCGATCCTTTATGCCTGGCAGCTGTGGCCGTTCACCGGCCGCATGGCGGTCACCGAGAATGCCTATGTGCGCGGACAGATCACCGTGCTGGCCCCGCAGGTCAGCGGCTATGTCACCGAGGTGCTGGTGCAGGACTTCGAAGAGGTCGAGCAAGGCCAGCCATTGGTGCGCATCGATGATCGTCAGTATCGCCAGCTGGTTGAACAGCGCAGGGCCGAGCTTGCAGCGCGCCGCTTCGAGCTCGAGAACTTGGCGCAGACCCTGGCCTCCAATCGGGCGACGCTGGCCGCCCGCCGCGCCGAACTGGCCGCTGCTGAAGCGGAGCTGAAACGGGGCCTGGCGGATGAGAAACGTGTCAACGAGCTGGCCGAACGGGGTTCTGTTTCGATCCGCGAGCGCGATCAGATCCGTGCAACCGCACGCGCCGACTCGGCCCAGGTGCAACAGGCGCGGGCGGCTATCGACATCGCCGAACAAACGCTGAAGGCCAGCGAAGTCTCACGCGGCGGTTTGCAGGCACAGGTGGAAATTGCCGAGTCGGCACTCAAGCGCGCGCAGATCGATCTGGACAATACGGTAATCGACGCACCGCGCGACGGGCAGGTCAGCGAGGTCACGGTGCGCCAGGGCCAATACGTGACGGCCGGCTCACAGCTGCTGTACCTGGTGCCGGAGCAGCTCTGGGTAATCGCCAACTACAAGGAGACCCAGACGTTCGCCATGCGTCCCGGACAGCCGGTCGAGATTGAAGTCGATGCCTTGGACGGCGCGCGGCTCCGCGGCCATGTACAGCGCCTGGCCCCTGCCACCGGTTCGGAATTCAGCGTGCTACGCCCGGACAACGCCACCGGCAACTTCACCAAAGTGGTTCAGCGCGTGCCGGTACGCATCTCCATCGCCCCGGATCAGCCGCTCGCCAAGCGGCTGCGCCCCGGTCTGTCGGTGGTGACTCATGTGGATACCGGCGCCACAGAGGCAGCGGAGCGATCCACCGCGGACAGTACGCAATGAGCGGCCTGGTCCGCGCCCTGCACCGGCTGATGCCAGGTCTGCTGCTGGTTACGCTGGCCGGCTGCATGCCGCCTCGGCAGCCGCTTCCGCCTGAAGCCGCGTTCACCCCACCGGCAGACTGGCGGGAACCGGGATCGAAAATGGCCGACGTCTCCGCGACCTGGTGGCAGGCGTTCGGTGATCCTCAGCTGACGGCGCTGGTCGAGGCGGCACTGGCGCACAACACCGAGGTGCTGAGCGCCGCCTCTCGCGTGGAACAGGCACGTGAACAGATCCAACTGTCGCGGGCCGCGCTGCTGCCATCGCTCGACGCGGCGCTGGGAGCGCAACGCACCCGCGAACTCAGCGTACTGGGCATGACCCATACCACGGCCGTGCAGCCGGCGTTGCAGGTGTCCTACGAGGTCGACCTCTGGGGACGGCTACGGCGCTTGAAAGAAGCGGCGCAACTTGAATATCGCGCGACCGAAGCCGAGCGCGACGCCGTCAGGTTGGCAGTGGCAAGCACCACCGCCCGAGCGTATGTGTCGCTGCTGTCGTTGGACCGCCAGCTGTACGTCACACGCGAAACCATCAATTCACGCCGAGAGGCGCTGCGCGTCGCCGAGGACCGCGCAGCCCTCGGCTACACCTCGCAGCTTGAGCTGACCCAGGCGCAATCGGAATACGAAGCCGCCGCCGAATTGCTGCCGCAGCTGCAGCAGGCCATCCGGGAGCAGGAAAATGCCCTGCGCCTGCTCACCGGCCGCTTCCCAGGGGACGTGGAGCGCGGCGCCGGCCTGCTGGCCATCGAGCCGCCTCCGGTGCCGGGCCTGCTGCCTTCGGAGCTACTGCGCCGCCGCCCGGACATCCAGCAGGCCGAGCTGCTGCTCGCGGCCAGCAGCCTGAATCTGCAGGCCCAGCGTGACCGATTCCTGCCGCAGGTACAGCTGTCTGCCAGTCTCGGTCGGCTATTCGTCAACTCACTCGATTACGACCCGGTGCGTGTCTGGGATCTCGGCGCCAGCGTGCTCGCCCCGATATTCGATGCTGGCCGCCTGGAGGCAGGCGTGAACATCGCGGTCGCCCAGCGCAACCAGGCGGCCTTTGCCTACCGCGCCGCGGCGCTGGACGCCTTCAGGGAAGTGGAAAACAGCCTTTCGGCGGTCAGTAATCTGCGCCAGCAGCTAGCGCGCGTCGCGGCTCGCCGCGCGGTACTCGAGCGTTCCCTGACCTACGCCGAGGACCGCTACCGCGCGGGCTATTCGTCCTACCTGGAGACCCTCGATGCCCAGCGCAACCTGTTCAATACCGAACTGGCGGCCGTACAGCTCCGCGAGAGCCGGCTCAATGCGCTGATCAGCCTTTACCATGCATTGGGCGGTGGCTGGCAAGCCGAACCCTGATCAGAGGCACTGAGCTGAGGGCTCAGCGGTTGAGGATCGACCAGTCAAATGCGTTGGAGACGGGCGCAGTGATTGGCGCCGGACGTCCAAGCAGATAGCCCTGCGCTTTGTTCACCTTGAGCTCGCGCAGCACAGCAAGCTCCGCCTCGGTTTCGATGCACTCGGCGACGACCTTGCTGCCCGTCTCTTCGGCGAAGCGGACCAGCGCAGCGGCGAGTGCACGACATTCGGTGCTGCAATCGATATTACGCATCAGGCTGCCATCGAGCTTGATCACGTCCGGCTTGAGCTTGAGGATATGCCGGAAGCTGGCGAACCCCGCACCGGCATCATCGACCGCCAGCCGCAGGCCCTGCTTGCGCAGAGGTTCGAGTGTCTCAGCGATGATCCCGTAGTCGTCAATGGATACATGCTCGGTTATCTCTAGGAGCAACCGATCAAGCGGCTGGTGCGCGAGCGCCGCAGCGAGTTTGCCAGTGAGCACGGTCGAGGGTGAGATGTTCAGTGACATGTAGACCTGCTCGGGCAGATATACGAGCCCCCTAAGCGCCTCCTCAATCAACGCAATTTCCAACTCGGCTTGCAGGCCTACCGAGTCAGCCTCAGCAAACCAGAGATCCGGACTTCGCACTGGCGTTGCGCTGAACCGGGCCAGCGCTTCATACCCAACGATTCGGTTCTCCAGCAGGTGAACAATCGGTTGGTACACAACAGCGTATGAGCGCTGTTCCAGTACCGACCGAATACGGCTGTGGCTCTCGGCATATAGCAACTCGCTGCGCGCATGACGCTCGAGCAGCCGCGCCGCGAATTCGGCAAACAGCCTCAATGTATTCAGGTCGCGCTCGTTGAGACTGCCGTCCGGCGTCGTACTGAAGCAGCAGAAAGTCCCGTAGAGGCGACCATCGCTGAAACGCAACGGAACACTGAGGTGCGCACCGACCGGCAAGGCTTTGGTCACCGGCATGGCAAGCGCTTCAGGTAATAAGGCTGCGTCCTGTATCAACTCTGGTAATCGACCATCCAGAACGCGCTGGCAGTAGCTGTCCTCGAGAGGATCGCAGGCATCAATGGCGAGCTGTAGCGGTACGAAGTTGCCTTCGAGGTAACGGAACACCCTTGTTCCGCCGCGAAACTCGCTGATAAACGCCACATCCATGCCAAGGTGAGTCCGCACCGCATGAAGCGTTTCGACCAGCATCTCGCTCAGCGAAAGATTCGCTGCATCCAGGCGTAGCAGTATCGATACCGGATCATCGACCACTTCGAAGCGATCGCCGTGATTCGGCTGCACATCATCAGACATGGAATCCCTCCCTCACCACAGCGCCAGCAACCTTGCCGTGATGGACACAACTGACAGCGGGGCCTGGGTCCGCACCTTGCAGGCGCGGACCCTGAACAGTTGGCCGGATACTACTGATACAAATGGCCATGCTGTGATTTCGGCGACGGCCGGCTCTACACCGCGCCTGTTGCTCTATCGCTATGTTCAGGCATCCCGCCGGACCACACCGGGCCCTGTAGGCCGGGCAACCACAGCCACCAGGTCAACCACTAGAAACAGCAGAAGACTGCCGCCCAGCACCGGCAGGCAGTAGCCGAACAGCAGCGCTACGGTGGCCGTGACCCAGCGAGCACGGGGCGACAGCTTATGCATCGCCTGGACTATCCCCTGCCCGCCGACTCGACGTGGCATACGACGTCGCCACCACATCAGATAACCGAAAGCCACCAGCACCGCCAAGCCGAGCGCGGTGGCGGCCAGCAACAGCTGATTGGCCAGACCGAACAGCGACCCCATATGCGCATCGATGCCCCAACGCGTCAGCTTGGCGGCGACAGGAAAGCTCGCGAAATCGGTGCGATCGGTGATCTGCAGCGTGCGCGGATCGACGGCCACGGCATCGACCTGGGTGGGCCAACTGCGGTCGATCTCGGTCACCGTCCAGGCACGATTCGGCCCGGCGGCCGGCATGATTTCGACCTTGCCAGCGTCTATGCCGCCCTCACGTGCAGCGCGCAGCACGCTATCGAACATCTGCGGTTCAGCGGTTCGTGCCACCGGCATGGCCATCCCGGTGTGGTGCGCGTGCTCACCCGCCGCTTTTACCGCTTCGCCATCCAGCGCCGTGGACACGCTCGGCGTCGACATGCCCAGCGCCGCCCGCGCGACTCCGATGTTGTCGCCCGCCCAGCGCGACCAGGTCAGGCCCGTGGCAGAGAAAAACAGCAGCCCGATCAACAGGCACAGCCCCAGCGTGGCGTGCCAGTGCCTCAACCCTTTTGCGCGCGCCGCATTAACGCTGCGTTGCCGCCGGATGTACCACAACGCAAAGCCACCCAGCGCCGCAACCCACAGCCAGGAAGCGGCCAGTTCGCTATATATCCGTCCCGGTTCGCCGAGCAGCAGGCTGCGGTGGAACTGATCGAGCCAGGTGCGCAACGGCAGCACGCCACTGGTGCCGTAGACGAGCAAGTCACCGCGGATTTCAGCGGTCACTGGATCGATGAATACCGCGAGACTCTCAGACTCGCCCAGCTCTGGAGACTTGAACATCACCCGTGTGGTGGTGCCCGATTCCGGCGCCGGACGCACCGCCGAGAGCGTCGCCGATTCGCCAATATGGGCCTGGGCAATCTCGATCTGTCGGGCCAACGGTTGCGGTGTGCCGGTGCTGCCGGTGTACAGCTGCTCGGCGTAGAGGCGGTCTTCCAATTGCGGCGTCAGCGCATAAACCAGGCCGCTCAGCGCAGCAATGAAAATGAACGGGCCGACCAGTAGCCCGACGTAGAGATGCAGACGAATCAACAACGCCAGCAGCGGGTGCTGCGTGCGGGAAACCATGGGTGGCGCCTCGGGGCGGGCGCCAGCGGTACTTGAAGTCATGACTACTTACTCGATCGAAATGGCTGCAGCTTCTCTGTAGGAGCCCGCTTGCTGGCGATCAATGGTGCTGCAATGAATCAAGATCGCGAGCAAGCTCGCTCCTACAAAGGCGGGACCGTATTTTTCGCGCTGCCGGCCGGGACGGAGGCCTGCAGCAAGGGCCAGCAATCAGCGGCGGCACGCATACGCGACCGCCGATGGCTACCGGTCAGATCAGGGGTTATCGATCAGGCGAGCGGGGATGCGCGGGGATTGAGTGCAGGCCAACGGTAACGCGGCGACAGCTGCGGCGCAGTTACCGTGGGCAGGCTGCCGACCCGTACAAGATGAGGTTGATGGAGCACCGGCGAGCCGGTCGTAATCGCAGCGAGAGACGCCGATCCCGCCGCGCAGCAGCAGGGCATCCCCTGGTGATGACTGGGCTTGGGCGTAGATTCATCGACGTGGGCGTGCTGGACGTGTCCGGTGTGAGGCTGGCTGGCCTCGGCCATTGGGCAATGGCCGCCCGTACCGTCCATGCCTTGCATGTGCGCAGCCATCAGCGGCATCGCGAACAGATGCAGCAGAACGGCAAAGGCCGCTATCCAGATAGGCGCACGACTAGGGCGACGCATGACGGGCAAGCTCCAGCAGAAGCGGAAAGCGCCAGGCGCGTTGCGCGCTGACGCAGTGAGTTTACTTGGTTGTCTTGGCTTTGCTGCGTTTGGCTGGCTTTTCCTGCACAGCCTTGCCGCTCGCCTCGCCTGTTAACGTGATCCAGGTCGGCGCGTGGTCGCTGGCATGCTCCTGGTCACGCACCCAGCGGTCCACCCCGGCATCGACGAGGCGCGGCGCCAGATCAGCGCTCAGCAACAGATGATCGATGCGCAGCCCGGAATTCTTTTGCCAGTGCTGGCGGAAATAATCCCAGAAGGTGTAGATCCGCTCATCCGGATACTTGGCGCGCAACGCGTCGGTCCAACCCTGCGCCAGCAGCCGCTCGAAGCATTCGCGGCTCTCGGGTTGCAGCAGCGCGTCCTTCTTCCAGGAGCGCGGGTTGTAGATGTCTTCGTCAGTGGGCACGACGTTGTAGTCACCTGCCAGAACCACCGGGTGGCCGCTGGCGAACAACCCGGCGGCGTGCTCGATGAAGCGCTCGAACCAGCTCAGTTTGTATTCGAACTTCGGCCCCGGCTGCGGGTTGCCGTTAGGCAGGTAAAGGCAGGCGACGATCACGCCATGGGCCGCCGCTTCCAGATAACGGCTGTGGGTATCGTCCGGGTCGCCCGGCAGGCCGCGGCGGATTTCCAGTGGGTCGTCGCCCTTGGACAAAATCGCCACGCCGTTCCAGGACTTCTGCCCGTGCCAGATGGCGCCGTAGCCGGCCGCGCGGATGTCATCGATGGGGAAATCGGCGTCCTGCGCCTTCAGCTCCTGCAGGCAGACCACGTCTGGCTGTTCGCGCTCCAGCCATTCGAGCAAGTTGGTCCGACGGGCACGGATGCCGTTGATGTTGAAGGTGGCGATTTTCAGGGAGTCCACGGGTAGCCTCGCGCCGATACATGACCCTTGCTGTGACTCGCGGCGGCGCGGCGTGGTTCGACGTGTTCTTGTCACGCGGTGGGCTGAAGCCCACCCTACAGACCGCAGCAACGCAAAACCCCGCGCCAACCATCGCAGCCACACCCGTAGGGTGGGCTTTAGCCCACCAAAACATGCGGTGCCCCCGGTGGGCTGAAGCCCACCCTACGGACCGCAGCAACACAAAAACCCCGCGTCAACCATCGCAGCCACACCCGTAGGGTGGGCTTTAGCCCACCAAAACATGCGGTGCCCCCGGTGGGCTGAAGCCCACCCTACGGATCGGAGTGATACGAAACCCGCCCCAACCATACATCGACACACGTAGGGTGGGCTTTAGCCCACCACAAGGCGCGTGAAGGTTTGACTCAACGCACCTCCCAGTAGCCAGGCGCGTTGTAGACCTGTTTCAAGTAGTCGATGAAGAACCGCACCTTGGCCGGCAGATAGCGCTGCTGCGGATACACCGCTTGGATGTCGTAAGCCGACAACGCGAACTCGTCGAGCACGGTGACCAGCTCGCCGCGTTTGAGCTCGGCCTGGATTTCCCAGGTCGAGCGCCAACCGATGCCCAGCCCCTGCTTGACCCAGTCGAACAAGAGTTCACCGTCGTTGCAGTCGAGATTCCCCGCCACCCGCACCGCCACCTGTTTGCCGTCCCGCAAAAAAGTCCAGCCACGCTGTTGCCCGCCCTGCAGGTTGAACGCCAGGCAGTTGTGCCGTGCCAGGTCTTCCAGGGTGCTCGGTACGCCCTGTCGCTCGAAATAATCCGGCGCGCCGCAAACCACGCGGCGATTGGGGAACAGTTTGATGGCGACATAGTTGGGATCGGTCACCTCGCCGATGCGGATGCCCATGTCGTAACCGTGCCGCACCAGATCGACCACGCTGTCCGTGAAATTGAACGATAGCTGCAGGTCCGGATAGCGCGCCTGGAACGCGGGCGCATGCGGCCCGATATGCCGACGCCCGAACGCCGCGGGGGCGGAGACCACCAGATGTCCGCGTACCGACGTGCCGTGGTGGCTGATGCTGGCGTCCGCTTCATCGAAGTCCTTGAGCAAGCCGCGCGCACGTTCCAGGTACTGCTCGCCCAGATCGGTCAGCGCCAGCCCGCGCGTGGAGCGGTGCATCAGCTTGACACCCAGGTGTCGCTCCAGCGCATCGAGTCGGCGGCCCATTACCACTGGCGTCACGCCTTCCTTCAGCGCAGCGGCCGCAAAGCTGCCGTTTTCAGCGACCAGCACGAAGCTGTGCAGGGTTGTATAGCGATCCATTCGATACTCCTGATATCGACAGAACTGAAGTTTCGGCCAATTCCCTCGTTCCGACCAGCCCTTCATGCTTGGGCCACGTATAAAAACTATCGAGTTATCGAAGAGGAAACGACCCATGGCCCGAATGAGAGCAATCGATGCCGCGGTTGCGGTATTGCGCAAGGAAGGCATCGACACCGCCTTCGGCATCCCCGGTGCCGCGATCAATCCGCTGTATTCCGCCCTGCGCGCCGACGGCAGCATCCGTCACATTCTTGCTCGCCACGTCGAAGGCGCCTCGCACATGGCCGAGGGCTACACCCGCACCAAAGCCGGCAACATCGGCGTGTGCATCGGCACCTCGGGCCCGGCCGGTACCGACATGATTACCGGCCTCTACTCCGCCTCGGCCGACTCGATCCCGATCCTCTGCATCACCGGCCAGGCGCCACGTGCGCGGTTGTACAAGGAAGACTTCCAGGCCGTGGATATCGAATCCATCGCCAAGCCGGTCACCAAGTGGGCAGTGACCGTTCGTGAGCCGGCATTGGTGCCGCGCGTGTTCCAGCAGGCCTTCCACGTGATGCGCTCCGGTCGCCCCGGCCCGGTGCTGATCGACCTGCCCTTCGACGTGCAGATGGCCGAGATCGAATTCGACGTCGAGACCTACGAGCCGCTTTCGGTCTACAAGCCGGCCGCCACTCGCAAGCAGATCGAGAAAGCCATCGACATGCTCTGTGCCGCCGAGCGTCCGTTGATCGTCGCGGGCGGCGGTATCTACAACGCCGGCGCCGAAGCCCTGCTGGTGGAGTTCGCCGAGACCGTTGGCGTGCCGGTGATCCCGACGCTGATGGGCTGGGGTTCGATCCCGGACGACCATCCACTGATGGCCGGCATGTGCGGGCTGCAGACCAGCCACCGTTACGGCAACGCCAATATGCTGGCCTCGGACTTCGTGCTTGGCATAGGCAACCGCTGGGCCAACCGCCATACCGGCACGGTCGAGGTCTACACCAAGGACCGCACCTTCGTGCACGTAGATATCGAACCCACCCAGATCGGGCGGGTGTTTTCACCGGACTTCGGCATTACTTCTGACGCGGGCGCTGCGCTAGAGCTGTTCGTCGAAATCGCCAAGGAACGCAAGGCCGCAGGCAAGCTGCCGGATCGCACGCCCTGGGCTGCCGACTGCATGGAGCGCAAGCGGACGATGCTGCGCAAGACGCACTTCGACAGCGTGCCAATGAAGCCGCAGCGCGTGTACCAGTGCATGAACAATGCCTTCGGCCGTGATGCCTGCTACGTCAGCACCATTGGCCTGTCGCAGATCGCCGCCGCGCAATTCCTGCACGTCTACAAGCCGCGCCATTGGATCAACTGTGGCCAGGCCGGCCCGCTCGGCTGGACGATTCCGGCAGCGCTGGGTGTGGTCGCAGCGGACCCGACCCGCAAGGTGGTGGCGCTCTCGGGCGACTACGACTTCCAGTTCATGATCGAGGAGTTGGCCGTGGGCGCGCAGTTCAAGCTGCCGTACATCCACATCCTGGTGAACAACGCCTACCTCGGATTGATCCGCCAGGCGCAACGCGGTTTCGAGATGGACTACTGCGTGCAGCTGGGCTTCGAGAACATCAATGCCGACCACAGCGGTATGGAAGGCTACGGCGTGGACCACGTCGCGGTGGTCGAGGGGCTGGGCTGCAAAGCGATCCGCGTGTTCAAGCAAGAAGACCTGCGCCCGGCCATCGACCAGGCCCAGGCCTGGATGGCCGAGCACCAGGTGCCGGTGGTGATCGAGGTGATCCTCGAGCGGGTGACCAATATCGCCATGGGCACCGAGATCGATGCGATCAACGAATTCGAGCCGCTGGCCGAGGGCCGAGAAGACGCACCGACTGCGGTCGCGTTGCTGGATTGATGGAAGACGCACCGCCCGTAGTGGCCAGCTTGCTGGCGATCCCGAGCGCCATTGCCTGCTGATCGCCAGCAAGCTGGCTCCTACGAGAAGCGCGACACAAGGGCTCCATCACGAAGACCCGTAGGGTGGATATCGCGAAGCATATCCACCGCATGCAGCACCGAGGGTGGTCATCGCGCCACCGCAACGCGACACATAGATGTCCCTACAGACAGAAGGAAGACGATATGCCCCGCTTTGCCGCCAACCTGTCCATGCTGTTTACCGAGATGGACTTCCTCGACCGCTTCGCCGCCGCTGCCGAAGCCGGCTTCAGCGGTGTCGAGTACCTCTTTCCCTACGACTACCCGGCCGAAGAAATCAAGGCACGCCTGGACGCCCACAACCTGACCCAGGTGCTGTTCAACCTGCCGGCCGGCGACTGGGCCAATGGTGATCGCGGTGTCGCCTGCGATCCCGAGCGGGTCGAGGAATTCCGCGCCGGCGTGGACAAGGCCATCGCTTACGCCAAGGTATTGGGCAATACCCAGATCAACTGCCTGGCCGGTATCGCACCCAAGGGCGCCGACCTCGGCAAGCTGGAGATGACCTTTATCGAGAACCTGCGCTACGCGGCGAAGAAGCTCGAAGCAGAAGGCATCCGCCTGATCATGGAGATGATCAATACCCGCGACATCCCGCGGTTCTTCCTCAACAACACCTCGCAGGCGTTGGAGATCCGCGACAAGGTCGGCAGCACCAACCTGTTCCTGCAGTACGACATCTACCACATGCAGATCATGGAAGGAGACCTGGCGCGGACCATCGAGAACAACCTGGCAGTGATCAACCACGTGCAGTTGGCGGACAACCCTGGCCGCAACGAGCCAGGCACCGGCGAGATCAACTACCGCTTCCTGTTCGAGCATCTGGACCGCATCGGTTACCAGGGCTGGGTCGGTTGCGAGTACAAGCCGGCCACCACCACCGCGGCCGGCCTCGGCTGGATGAAAGCGCACAACGCTATCTGAACTGACGCGACTCAAACCGGATTAGAGGAAAAAACTCATGGCTAAGATTGGATTTATCGGCACCGGCATCATGGGCCTGCCCATGGCTCAGAACCTGCAGAAAGCCGGGCACAGCCTTTTCGTTTCCACTCACCACGATGCGGCCCCGGCCGCCCTGCTCGAGGCAGGCGCCGTTGCCCTGGCCAACCCGAAGGAAGTGGCCCAGGAAGCCGAGTTCATCATCGTCATGGTGCCGGACACCCCGCATGTCGAAGACGTGCTGTTCCGTGAAAACGGCATCGCCGAGGGCGTCGGTCCGAACAAGCTGGTGATCGACATGAGTTCGATCTCCCCTAGCGCCACCAAGGCGTTCGCCGAGAAGATCAACGCCACCGGCGCCCAGTACCTCGACGCGCCGGTATCGGGCGGTGAAGTCGGTGCCAAGGCCGCGACCCTGTCGATCATGGTCGGCGGCAGTGAAGAGAGTTTTGCCCGTGCTCTGCCGCTGTTCCAGGCCATGGGCAAGAACATCACCCTGGTCGGTGGCAACGGCGACGGCCAGACCGCCAAGGTGGCCAACCAGATCATCGTCGCGCTGAACATTCAGGCAGTGGGCGAAGCCCTGCTGTTCGCCGCGAAGAACGGCGCCGACCCGGCCCGTGTCCGCGAAGCGCTCATGGGCGGTTTTGCCGGCTCGAAGATTCTCGAAGTACACGGCGAGCGCATGATCAAGGGCACCTTTGATCCGGGCTTCCGCATCAGCCTGCACCAGAAGGACTTGAACCTGGCTTTGGCCGGTGCCCGCGAGCTGGGCCTGAACCTGCCCAACACCGCCAACGCCCAGCAGGTGTTCAGCACCTGCGCGGCCATCGGCGGCAGCGGCTGGGACCATTCGGCGCTGATCAAGGGGCTGGAGCACATGGCCAACTTCTCGATCCGCAAGGACTAAACAGAAACCTCAGCCTTCGAGCGCGCTGCGCCGAGCCAAGCGCCCCACCTTCAGGGACAGACAGACCAGGTGGTGGGCACCGCAACACTTGGCGCAGCGATGCTCAAAGGGTCGGATTGGAGTTGCATGGGGTCGGAATCACAGCGTCCCCCACAACCTCAGCCCTGCGCATCTGCGATCCGATCGCTGCCCTCGGGCGGCACCCCTTTCGACCTGCTCGGCACGAGGAGTCACGGCCTGACTGCCGGGTAGGTCGATTCCAAACCTTAGGGCTTGCCTTTTTGTACTTGCAATGCCGAGCCCTAAGGTCTGGAATCGGGCACCTGACCTATTTGATGGAGTTGTACATGAACCTCGACCCGCAAGCCTTCCTGCGCGACCTGTTCACCGCCGCCATCGATGCCGCCCATCCACGCCAGGTGCTGGCCGACCATTTGCCGGCCGACCGAAGCGGCCGCGCCATCGTCATCGGAGCAGGCAAAGCGGCAGCCGCCATGGCCGAAGCCATCGAAGCGGTATGGGAAGGCGAGCTCTCCGGCCTGGTGGTGACGCGCTATGGTCATGGCGCCGATTGCCGCAAGATCGAGGTGGTCGAGGCCGCGCATCCAGTGCCGGATGATGCTGGCGAGCGCGTTGCCCGGCGCGTGTTGGAGATGGTCAGCAACCTCCAGGAAAGCGACCGGGTGATCTTTCTGCTCTCCGGCGGTGGTTCCTCGCTGCTGGCACTGCCAGCCGAGGGCATCAGCCTTGCCGACAAGCAGGCGATCAACAAGGCGCTGCTGCGCTCCGGCGCTCACATCGGCGAGATGAACTGCGTGCGCAAGCATCTCTCGGCGATCAAGGGTGGTCGCCTGGCTAAAGCCTGCTGGCCAGCCAGCGTCTACACCTATGCCATTTCCGACGTGCCGGGCGACGAAGCAACGGTGATTGCCTCCGGCCCGACCGTGGCGGACCCAACCACCTCGGCCCAGGCGCTGGCGATTCTGGCACGCTACAACATCGAGATCCCCGGGAACGTCCGTGCCTGGCTGGAAGATCCTCGTTCGGAAACCGTCAAAGAAGATGACCCGTGCCTGTCGCGTAGCCATTTCCAGCTGATCGCCAAGCCGCAGCAATCCCTTGAGGCGGCGGCCAAAGAAGCCCGCGCAGCCGGCATCACGCCGCTGATCCTGGGTGATTTAGAAGGCGAAGCGCGCGAGGTGGCCAAGGTCCACGGCGGCATTGCCCGTCAGGTGGTGCTGCACGGCCAGCCGATCACCCCGCCCTGTGTGATCCTCTCTGGCGGCGAAACCACCGTGACGGTGCGCGGCCATGGCCGCGGCGGCCGCAATGCCGAGTTCCTCCTCGGTCTGACGGAAAACCTCCAGGGGCTGCCCAACGTCTTTGCACTGGCAGGCGACACCGACGGCATCGACGGCTCGGAAGACAACGCCGGCGCCCTGATGACCCCGGACAGCTATAGCCGCGCCGAAACCCTTGGCCTGAAAGCCGCCGACGAGCTGGCGGACAACAACGGCTATGGTTACTTCCAGGCGCTCGATGCGCTGCTGATGACCGGGCCGACACGGACCAACGTCAACGATTTCCGCGCCATCCTGATCCTGCCGTCGTCCCGCTAGCGGGGCACCGGCATGCACGGTCCATAACCACAACTGCCGATAGAGCCTGCCATGACACCCGACAAGAAGGTCAAGATTCTCGCCACCCTGGGCCCTGCTACGCGCAGCATCGATGATGTGCGCGAACTAGTGGAAAACGGGGTCAATCTGTTCCGCCTCAACTTCAGCCATGGCGAGCACGCCGACCATGCCGAGCGCTTCGGCTGGATTCGCGAAGTGGAACGTCAGATGAATCAGCCGATCGCCATTCTCATGGACCTGCAGGGGCCCAAGCTGCGCGTCGGTCGTTTTGCTGAGGGCAAGGTGCAGCTCAAGCGCGGTCAGGCGCTGCGCCTCGACCTCGACCCGACGCCGGGCGACAGCAGTCGGGTCAACTTGCCGCATCCTGAAATCATCGATGCGTTGCAGCCCGGCATGAGCCTGTTGGTGGACGACGGCCGGCTGCGCCTGACGGTTACCGCCAAGCACGCCGACGCGATCGACACGCGTGTGGTGGCCGGTGGTGAATTGTCCGATCGCAAGGGTGTAAACGTGCCCGAAGCGGTGCTGGAACTGAGTCCCTTGACCGAGAAGGATCGTCGCGACCTGACGTTTGGTCTGGAGCTGGGCGTCGACTGGGTGGCGTTGTCCTTCGTCCAGCGCCCGCAGGATATTCACGAAGCCCGCGAGCTGATTGGCGACCGCGCCTTCCTCATGGCCAAGATCGAGAAGCCTTCAGCGGTGCAGCACCTGCGAGAGATCGCGCGGCTCTGCGACGCAATCATGGTGGCGCGTGGCGACCTGGGCGTCGAAGTGCCGGCCGAAAATGTCCCGCGTATCCAGCGCAACATTGTCCGCACCTGTCGGCAGCTGGGCCGGCCGGTGGTGGTCGCGACGCAGATGCTCGAATCGATGCGTTTCTCACCGGCGCCGACTCGGGCCGAGGTCACCGACGTGGCCAATGCCGTGGCTGAAGGCGCCGACGCAGTGATGCTCTCGGCGGAAACCGCCTCCGGCGAGTACCCGCTGGAAGCGGTGAGCATGATGAGCAAGATCATCCGCCAGGTGGAAAGCGGCCCGGATTACCAGGCTCAGCTGGACGTCAATCGGCCAAGCGCCGAGGCCACCCTGCCCGATGCGATCAGCTGCGCAATCCGGCGCATCAGCGGCATCCTGCCGGTTGCGGTGCTGGTCAATTACACCGAATCAGGCCGCTCCAGCTTGCGCGCTTCGCGGGAGCGACCGGCCACGCCAATCCTCAGCCTGACGCCAAATCTGACGACCGCACGCAAGCTGACCGTGGCCTGGGGCGTCTATTCGGTGATCGACGCGCGCATGTACGACATGGAGCAGGTTTGCCTCAACGCGCTCGAACTGGCGCGTGCTCAGGGCATGGCGGGCACCGGCGATACCGTCGTGATCACCGCGGGCGTGCCGCTCGGCCAATCTGGCACGACCAACTCGCTGCGTATCGAAACGCTCAACTAACCCGTCCAGCGAAACTTGCGCCGGTGGAGTCACACTCCATCGGCGCAGGCCTGCGCGCCCTTCCGACGTGCCCATGCGCCTTCATCTCACTTATCTGATCCGTTCGACACTCAACGGTATCAGCCAGGTCTTTTTGCAGCGCCATCTGGGCTGCGGCCTGCTGATCCTGGTTGCAATCGGCCTGCATGATCGCGCGCTGCTGGCCGGCGCCCTACTCGGGCTACTCAGCGGCACCTGCATGGCATGGCGGCTCGGCTATCCGCGTGACGATATCGAAAGCGGCTTGTACGGCTACAACGCGGCGCTGCTGGGGCTGTTGATCACCCTGATGCTTGGTCTTGTGCCACTGGCCTGCCTGCTGACGATCCTGTCTGGCGCTCTGTCGACTCCCGTGCAGCACCACCTGCTCAGACGTATGCGCGAGCGGCGTAGCCTGCCGGGCTTCACCCTGTCCTTCGTACTGTTGGGTTGGTTGGCGATGGGAGTCTGTGGTGTTTTGGATGGCGTCGTTGAGGCGCGCGTACCCGAACATCGACTGGATGGGTGGGGTGCGCTCGGCGGAATAGTGAGAGGGCTGGGGCAGGTGCTATTTCTTGCAGATCCGCTTGCGGGACTGTGCCTGTTTGCGGCGTTGCTGCTGGCTGATCGACGCACTGCAGCGTGGGCGCTATGCGGCTCGGCGGTTGGCATTTACGTAGCGTTGCTGGCCGGCGCCTCCGAGCCAACGGCCCTGGCCGGGCTGGCTGGCTACAACCCAGCGCTGGCAGCCTTGGCGTTGAGCCAGGTCCACCGCTCGCCACTGGTGCCAGCACTGGGCATCGGCTTGGCGATCATCTTCCGCCTGTTGTTCGATCAGCTGGGCCTGCCGCCGCTGACCATGCCCTTCATCCTCGCCTGCTGGGCGGTCGCGCTGGGCAGACGCCAGCATCAGCGCCAAGGCGAGTTGCAGCCGAGCTGAGCGTTAACCCTTGGTAGCCCTAGGGTCCTGGTCCCGCGGGTAGGTCCGTTCCTCTTCGATTTTGCCTTCGAGGGTGTGGATCTTTACCGAGGCGGTGCGCAACTTCATGTAGTCGCGGGTCTCGTTGATGATGTCTTCCTTGGTCGCCGCTTCGATCAGCGCACGCTTGTCGCCCTCCTCGCGCAATACCCAGCGATCATCATCGTGCGTGATGTGGTAGTTCTCCATGTTGCCTCCGTCATTCATCGATAGTCGAAGTTATAGAACGCTGCGGTTGCTGACCGTTCGATCGATCGCTGTTGGCACCCGAATACTGGGTTCAATTTACCCCGCCGGGTTCAATGAACCCAGATACCCGGGGTCAAAAAAACCATCACTACTGTATGGCCCTTGATTCCGGTCAATTTCAGCCTGGAACGATTATTGAAACAGCATGGATACCTGTCCCGGTTGCGTGGTCACCACGCCGCCTTATGAGAGACAGCCTTATCGATGACTGGAGCCTTCCATGCTTTGTGCCGAACACCGTGCCCTTATCACCGCCACCGTCCCGTTGCTGGAAAGCGGCGGCGAAGCCCTCACCGATCATTTCTACAAACTGATGCTGGCCGAATACCCAGAGGTCCGCCCGCTGTTTAACCAGGCGCATCAGGCCAGTGGCGACCAACCGCGTGCGCTGGCCAATGGTGTGCTGATGTACGCCAAACACATCGACCGCCTCGATCAGCTCGGCGGCCTCGTCTCGCAGGTGGTCAACAAGCACGTCGCCTTGCAGGTGCTGCCAGAGCACTACCCCATCGTCGGTTCGTGCCTGCTGCGAGCAATTCGCGAGGTACTTGGCGCTGATGTCGCCACGGACCCGGTCATCGAGGCCTGGGGTGCCGCCTACGAGCAGCTCGCCGATATTCTCATCGGGACTGAAGAGGCGCTCTACAACGCGATAGCCGAGGCGCCTGGTGGCTGGCGTGGAGCGCGGCGCTTCCGGGTCGCACGCAAGGTAACCGAGAGCAGCGAAATCACCTCTTTCTATCTGGAGCCGGAAGACGGCGGTCCGGTGGTTGAGCACAAACCAGGGCAATACATCGGCCTGCGTCTGCTAATCGATGGGCAGGAGATCCGCCGCAACTATTCGCTATCGGCCGCGAGCAACGGCCGGGACTACCGGATCAGCGTCAAACGCGAACCCGGCGGGGTGGCTTCCAGCGCTCTGCACAGGATGCAGCCTGGCGAGACGCTGGAGCTGTTCGCGCCGGCTGGAGACTTCACCTTGCAACCCGGTGACAAGCCGCTGGTGCTGATCAGCGGCGGCGTTGGTATCACCCCGACGCTGGCGATGCTCGAAGCCGCGATAGGCACCCGCAGGCCGATTCACTTCATCCACTGCGCCCGCAACGCTGAAGCGCATGCCTTCCGCGAAACCATCGACCAGCTCGCCGAGCAACACGGTCAGCTCAAGCGCTTCTACTGCTATGACGAACATAACGGCGAGGAGCAGCAACCAGACGCCATCGGGCTGCTGACCGAAGCACGACTGGACGCCTGGTTGCCGGCCGAGCGCGACCTGGACGCGTACTTCCTCGGGCCAAAACCCTTCATGGCAGCGGTGCGTCGGCAACTGCACGCACTTGGGGTGCCCGCTCAGCAGGCGCGGCATGAGTTCTTCGGACCGGCAAGCGCACTGGAGTAAACCCTGACGGGCCAGTCCAAGGGCTGGTCCACTCGCATCATCGACACGAGGTGTTTCCCATGTTCATGCAACCACTCGACTCGCACCGTCTGCTGACTGTCGCCAACTTGTCGATGGCACTGGGGGTGCTGCTGCTTCTGTTGGGCATCGCCGGCGCTTATGTATTTGATGACCACCTGCTGCTCGGTGCGGTGGTGGCCAGCCATGCCTTGGTGATTCTAGGCCCGACCGCGCTGAAGATCGGTTACGTGATGCGTCTGCTGGCACAACGCCAACTTGCATTGGTAGCTTAGCCTGACGCATGGGGCATCGAAATTGCTGCATGTTAAATAACGTCATTGCCCTTTACCGCTTCGTTGTAGTTGCACTTAGCCATGAACCGTCATGGGACAACCACTCGTCCGCAGTTCTTTAAAAACGGAAACTACTGGCCTGCTCCTCCGCTCTGAAATATTGAAGGCTGATGAAGTTGTTCAGTCCCGCAGAAAGTCTTGTCCATTGAGGAGAGTAAGACATGGCAAACAAAAATCCTGGCAACTTTGCAAATGACCGCGAAAAAGCGTCTGAAGCAGGCAAGAAGGGCGGCCATAACAGCGGTGGCAACTTCGCCAATGATCGTGAAAAGGCGTCCGAAGCCGGTCGCAAAGGCGGACAGAATAGCCACGGCGGTGGTCGCAACAGCAATAGCTGATGCTATAGGTACCAAAGGGCAAAGGTTAAACCTTTGCCCTTTTTTGTTGCGCACTAATTTTGTATTCGCAACTAGCAAAATTGGAATGGTGCTTTTTTTCACGACAATAAACCGACACCAAAACTTAGCCATTTGCTTGAATCTTCAATTAGCTTCAACAATTAAAAACCATCAACCGAGGAACTAGCGATATGAACACTTCTAATCATGGCGCCTCATCTACCAACCCCGGCGATGAAGCAGCGCCAGGGACACCGGGCACCGGTGAAAATATCTGCCCTGTATGCAACGGCAGCGGCCGTACCGATGCAGGAGAATGTAAAAATTGCGGCGGCACCGGTAAGGTTATCGAAGGCATCGGCGGAGCCTGATCCCGCCTCCGCAACCAGGAAACAGCCCATGCGTGTCAGCGCCTTCTCCGAACGAATCATCCAAAGCCTGCTGGACACCGACTATTACAAGCTGACCATGATGCAGGCAGTGCTGCACCACTACCCAAACGCCGAAGTGGAGTGGGCTTTTCGCAGTCGATCCGAAGAAGACCTGACACCTTATCTGGGCGCCATCCGGGAACAGCTGGAAGCATTGGCGGAGCTGCGATTCGAACCGCAAGAACTGGCGTTCCTTGAATGCATTCAATACATGCAGCCGGATTTCATCCGGTTCCTCGGGCTGTTCCGTTTTGACCCCCGCTACGTGCGGGTGGAACTTGAAGACGGCGAGCTGGTGGTCTACCTGCGCGGTCCCTGGCTGCATGTGATCCTTTTTGAGGTGCCACTGCTGGCCATCATCAGCGAGGTACGCAACCGTGCCCGCTATCCGCAGGTGACGCTGGAGCAGGCCACCGACCGTCTGGAAGAGAAGCTGCAGTGGCTGCGCGACGAAGCCACGCCCGCAGAGCTGGCCGGTTTCAAACTGGCCGACTTCGGCACGCGCCGCCGCTTCTCGTTCGGCGTCCAGGCTGCGGTGGTCAAACGGTTGAGCGAGGCGTTTCCCGGACACTTCGTCGGTACCAGCAACGTGCATCTGGCGCGCACACTGAATCTCAAACCGATGGGCACCATGGCACATGAGTGGATCATGGCCCACCAGCAACTCGGCCCCCGGCTGATCGATAGCCAGAGCGCGGCATTGGACTGCTGGGCACGTGAGTATCGCGGTGCGCTGGGCATCGCCATTACCGACTGCATCACCATGGACGCCTTCACGGCGGACTTCGATCTGTATCTGGCGAAGCTGTTCGACGGTCTGCGCCATGACTCGGGCGATCCGGTCGAGTGGGCGGAAAAAGCCATCGCCCACTACCGACAGCTGGGAATCGATCCGATGACGCGGCAATTGGTGTTTTCCGACGGACTGGATTTCCCCAAGGCGCTTAATATCTATCGCGCCCTGGTCGGGCGCAGTAACACCAGTTATGGCATCGGCACTCAGCTGACCTGTGACATACCCGGAGTCGAACCGACCAACATGGTGATCAAGATGACCAGCTGCAACGGTCAACCAGTCGCCAAGATCTCAGATTCACCGGGCAAGACCATGTGCCGGGACGAAGCCTTCGTCAGCTACCTCAAGCATGTGTTTGGGGTGAGTCGCTGACCCGCTCAAGCGGCTGATAGAGGCTCTTCGGATGGCTCGCCTGGCGTTTCGAAACATACGCGGTTGCGCCCGGACATTTTAGCCAGGTACATCCGCCTGTCTGCCACGTCCAGCAATTCTTCCGCGCTTTCGGCGAAGTCAACGCAACGCTCAGCCAAGCCAATACTGGCAGTGACGGGGCTGCCGTCAGGACGTGCGCCAAGGCCGTCCTTGACCATGCGAGCGAGCGCCAAGCGCGCCTGTTCGCGGTCGGTGTCAGGCATGATCACGACGAACTCCTCGCCCCCCCAGCGCAGCAAGCTGTCGGTGCTGCGCAAGCTGGCCAGCATCTGCTGGGTACATTCGCGCAGCACCTGGTCGCCGGCGTCATGGCCGAAGCTGTCGTTGATCCGCTTGAAGTGATCGAGATCGATGAAGGCAACGGCAAGGCCGGTGTCGTGACGTCGTGCGGTGTCCCATTGCAGTTTCAGAATTTCCTGCCCGCTGCCCCGGGAAAAGACGCCGGTGAGCGGGTCTCGAATGGCCTGGCGCACCAGCGCGATCATGAAGGCCAGCTGGCTGAGACTCGCCAGTGACGTAACCCCGGCGATCAGTATCAGCAACCAGAATCCGCCCGCGTAGGAAGGCCAGTTGAGCGTCGTCCACGACAGATAGCCCGCCAGTGCGTGCGCCAGAAGCAGGACGGACGCCATGACAAGGTTCTCTAACAAGGTCAGCGGGAATATGGCCAGTCCGGCCATCAGCACGAAGGGCAGGAACGCATACCCTGTGGCTACCACTGCCGAGACCTGGGTGAGCTGATAACCCCCCAGCAACGTATGCGAAGCGATATAAAACACCGTGGGAATGGCGAACAGCAGCGCAACTGCCCGATACGCATCAAACAGATTACCGCTGGGCCGATAGAACAGCAGCAGACAGGCAAAGGCGGCGCAGGCGAGCAGTCGCAGGGTTGCCAGTCCGAGCCAAAGTGGATAGGTGAAAACCATCAGATCGATGATCCCCCACACCGGCGTCAGCACCGCGAAAAGAAACGCGAACAGCCTGACCCGGTTGACGATCAGGGTCGCGCGTCGCTGGCTCATCAGCATGGAATGGCGGTGTGGAATGACCAGCTTCATGAACTCAGTGGACCTGAGCTCACTGGGCAACAGTGTAGCCAGGCGGTTCAACAGCAGATCGATCAAGGACGGCATTTTTTATAATCACCCGACTGGAGCATTGGAGCGGCCGTCCACGTCCTCGTGCCAGCCGCGCCGAATAGTAGCACTTAGCCATATCACCGCCGCGTCATCAGCTAACCACGCCGGACCTACTCAACCCCGACGGGTTGTTCCAACAAAGAAAGCAGCGCAGCAGAAACCCCACGTTTCCTGCGGTTTAGCATGCTTTCCAGTTAGCGGCGGGTAAGCGCGCTTCCACAGCGTCGTCGGAAAAAAATTTGTAACAAAACAAGTTACGAAGCATCTACGTTGCGCCACTGCGCCGCTCAGGCTACAAAACGCGCCCAAGACAAAGGCTAATGAGCACCGCGCGATTAGAGGAGCAGCGGAAGAGATAGCGGGGTCAGCGCGGAGATCAACAGCCCCACATTGCATGGCGGCCAGACCCGCTCACCTGAGTGCCGAACATCGGCTGACAAGGGGGCCGGCCTCAGCGGTCAAGCCGAGTACAGCTTTCAGGGCAACAACAGCCGCAGTTGGTTTATCCCTAGCGCTGGACCTGTAAACCGCTACTCCTCGTTTGGCTGACTCGCCTGGCCGCTGCGCATATACGCAGCGGCTTTTTTCTTAAACGGCAACTAGCGCTGGTCAATCTGCTGCTGCAAGTTAGCGATCTGTCCCTGCAGCGTGTTGATGCTGCGGGTCATCTGGGCCCGGAATGCGTCGAACTCGGACGTCACTACGCCTGGCGTAGCCGCAGGTCGGTTATCCACTTCGCTGCGCAAGATAAGTACATCCTGCTCCAAGCGACTGATCGCCTGACTGGCGTCGCCCCGTTGTTTCAACGCTGCGATGTCCTTGCTCAGTCCGTCGATTCGAGCAGACATCTTGCCCAGCTCGTCCACCGCGCCCTTTAGCCCCGACATCGATGAGGTCAGCGCCGCCTGTTCACCGGCGACCTTTTTCACGGACTCGGCAAGCGCGGCCGTAGCAGACTGATGGCCACGTACGTCAGTAGCGATTCGCTCGATCTGGCTGCCCTGCTCGTCCAGGCGCTTGTCCTGATTGCCCTGTTTACCGGTCAGGCTTTGCTGCTGGGTGGTGATGGCGCGCTGTTGTTCGGCCAGGTCCAATGCCTGCTTTTCCAGCTGCTTGATGCGCAGTTTAAGCGCCTCGCCTTCGGTGGTAACGCTGGATTCCGTTGCCACGATCTTGCCGGAAATATCCTGCAGCCGACCGCTCGCGTCTTCGCTGATGCGCGCAAAACTCTCCTGAGTTGCAACCAGCTGAGCCTCGAGCCTCGATACCTGCTGCATGCCCCACCAACCCAGTGCTATCAGCAAGCCGAACAACACCAGGACCAGGAACCACAACGGTGCGGTGCTGACGGTACGGCGCTTCTGGCGCGAGCGCGCATCGTCGGGCGCGCTGCTCGCAGACTGGCCGATCGGCTCGAGCTCAGGCGCAGGATACGGATCTCGATCGCGGCCGGCGGTCAGGCTGGGTATGTTGTCCAGTTCGTCGTGAGCATCGTTGCGCATGGGATACCTTTAATGGCGCGAAGCGAAAGACAGCGCGCAGTATAACGATTCAACAGAAGCACTTCAGCGCGAACACCACCCATAAACTGCACCCGGAACAGGCGCCCCGCACCGTGGTGTATCAAGACCGTGCAAACCGACATAACGGGCAAGCGATCAGCTCGTCACTGCGCCATGTTGGGAAGACTGCATCCAAGCGGCAAGGTTAACCGCGGTGGGCTTCATCCAGCATTGCACATCGAAAGCAGTCAGCCCGAACAGGAACTGGTACGCCTGTTGCTTTGGCTTTGATGCCAGCGGATAGCGCTTTCCGACACGGATGTCGGGCCAAGAACGTCGAGCGATCGCTAGATTGGAGGATGTTTCATTATGGAGTTCAACAAGGCCGTACTGGATTGCATGCAGCACCTACGCCGCCGGCTGCGTGATGAGCAACAGCTGGATATTCGCCTTAGCCAACCGGACGCGATCCAGGCCATGCTGACCGCCTGCCTCTGTTCTGGCGACGAGATGACACGGGACCTGGGCAAACAGCTGGCCACGTACAGCGACATGCCAGCTCCCGACCGAACGCCATCACCAACAGCGGGCCGCAGCGGGCCCTCGGTGCGCATCTACCGCGGCCAGCGAGTCCTGAACTGAACCGGCTCAACAGATCAACCACTGCCTGACCGAGCGCGACAGCTGCCGCGTAAGCTCGGCAAGCAACTCACCGCCGTTGCGCCAATGATGCCAGTACAACGGTACATCGATCGGATCGCCCGGATACACATCCACCAGCGCTCCGCTGGCCAGCTCCGCGCCTACCTGCAGTTCAGGCACTAACCCCCAACCCAGATCGCTCTGCAGCAGGCGAACAAACCCTTCTGACGAGGGGCACAAGTGATGGCTGAAAGCCCCCTTCAGGCCCAACGCAGCGAGATAGCGATGCTGCAGCTGGTCGTCAGGACCGAAGACGATTGCCGGAGCCTTCAGCAAAGCCTCGGCTGGCGCGCCCGGCTTAAGATGGCGGGCGACATAGGCGGGGCTGGCAAGAGCGCGGTAGCGCATGGCCCCGAGAAATTCGCTTCGCGCACCGGCCAAGGGCCGTTCAACCGCACACACGCACGCCGCCACCTCCCCGGCGCGCATGCGCTTGAGCCCAACATCCTGATCCTCCAACACATGATCGAGCACCACGCCATGTCGTGTGCAGAACGGTGCAATCGCACCTGGCCACCAGGTAGCCAGGCTGTCGGAGTTCAGCGCAATACGCAGCCGCTCCGGTAGCCGACTCTCGTCCAGCTCCGGCACTTGCCCTTGAAGATCCCGCTCAAGCAGGCGCACCTGTTGCACGTGGTTGAGCAAACGCCGGCCAACCTCGGTGGGCTGCGGTGGCGAGGCGCGCAACAATACCGGCTGTCCCAATCGCGCTTCGAGCAACTTGATGCGCTGCGACACAGCCGATTGCGACAGCCCCAACGACTGCGCAGCGCGATCGAAGCCGGCTTGCTCAACCACAGCCGCCAAAGCGACCAGCAGCTTGTAATCGAACATTTGATTTCCTTATGGGGCATTACCGAATTTCGTTTTTCTTATAACGCAACAGACCTGACACTGCGAGCACCTCTCAACAAACACAGGCAGCGCATCATGTGGCAGAGCTACTTCAACGGACTATTGGTCACCGCCGGCCTGATCGTTGCTATCGGCGCGCAAAACGCGTTCGTTCTGGCGCAGAGCTTGCGCCGCGAGCACCATCTTCCCGTAGCCGCACTCTGCATTCTCTGCGACGTTCTGCTGGTCAGTGTCGGCGTCTTTGGCCTCGCCGCCGTGCTGGCGGAAAACCCGTTGCTGCTGAAAATCACCCGATGGGGTGGCGTGCTGTTCTTGCTGTTCTATGGCGTCATCGCGTTGCGCCGCGCAGCGCGCCCGAAAGCCCTGCTGGAAGACACCCAACGCGGTCCGCGCTCGCTGCGGAGCGTATTGCTCGCCGCGCTGGCCGTCACCTTGCTGAACCCGCACGTTTATCTCGATACGGTACTACTGATTGGCTCACTCGGGGCTCAGCAACCCGAGCCAGGGGCCTATACGCTAGGCGCCGCAAGCGCGTCGACGCTATGGTTCCTGATCCTTGCCCTGGGCGGAGCCTGGCTTGCACCGTGGCTAGCACGGCCGCTGACCTGGCGACTGATTGACCTGGGTGTCGCGACCATGATGTTCGCGGTAGCCGCGCAGCTTGTTGTCCTCGCCTAAGGAACGCCCCCGTCAATCGGAGGTCCACGCAGAGGGCCTCGGTATCCTCGCACCTTTCGCCAGGTCTCGATTAAGAGGCTCTGGCACTGGCTTCTCCACACAGTTGATGCGTGGTTTTGCCACAGGCTGAGTGCTATGATCCTTGGTCCGCGGGCATGGAGTGGAACGCTTCAGCCCGCTATTGCGGCCGCCCGTGATCGGCCGAAGAATGCGCACGTATGTAGCGAGCGAAGGGAAAGACAGGCGTAAACGGACGAACATCAGTGCAGTAGTTTTCTCCGTTCCGCGAGGCGTTGGTCACAGCGCAGACTGCCTCCTTCCGAGCCGCATCTATTCTCGACACCTGAGCAGGAGATACACCATGGCTTTCGAATTGCCGCCGCTTCCGTTTGAAAAGAACGCCCTCGAGCCGCACATTTCCGCCGAAACTTTCGAGTATCACCATGGCAAGCATCACCAGGCCTACGTGACCAACCTGAACAATCTGGTTCCTGGCACCGAGTTCGAAGGCAAGGACCTGGAAACCATCATCAAGACCTCTTCCGGTGGCATCTTCAACAATGCCGCTCAGGTCTGGAACCACACCTTCTTCTGGAACTGCATGGCTCCGAACGCCGGCGGCCAGCCGACCGGTGCCCTGGCTGATGCCATCAACGCTGCGTTCGGCTCCTTCGACAAGTTCAAGGAAGAGTTCACCAAGACCGCTATCGGCACCTTTGGCTCCGGCTGGGCCTGGCTGGTGAAGAAGTCTGACGGTAGCGTCGGCCTGGCGAGCACCATCGGTGCCGGCAACCCGATGACCGCAGGTGACAAGCCGCTGCTGACCTGCGACGTCTGGGAACATGCTTACTACATCGACTACCGCAACGCGCGTCCGAAATTCGTCGAAGCGTTCTGGAACGTCGTTAACTGGGACTTCGTCGCGAAGAACTTCGCCTGAGTCCCGTCTGCTTGATGGGGCGCCTGTCGCCTCATCATCCAGGCACCAAAAATGCCCGCATCGTGCGGGCATTTTTTTTATTAAAACGAAAACAGAAGCGGAACGGTGACAGCCTCGACAAGACGCCCGTCTGCCGAAGGGCCGCAGCTCACCTCGAGACGTGCTCTAGAATGCGGTTAGAGCAATAGGACAGACGCCCCACTGCACCTGAATAGTTAAAGCGCAAGGCACGCGAGCGGCGGTTGCCGCCCGCTTGAATTGGCAGCCAACTCGCTGATCGAAATCAGGCCTTCGGCAAGGTCACGCCACGCTGCCCCTGATACTTACCGCCGCGATCACGATAAGAGGTCTCGCACTCTTCATCGGATTCCAGGAACAGCATCTGCGCCACGCCTTCGTTGGCGTAGATCTTCGCTGGCAGGGTGGTGGTGTTGGAGAACTCCAGAGTCACGTGCCCTTCCCACTCTGGCTCCAGCGGCGTCACGTTGACGATGATGCCGCAGCGCGCATACGTGCTCTTGCCCAGGCAGATGGTCAGCACGTTGCGCGGAATGCGGAAGTACTCGACCGTGCGCGCCAGTGCGAAAGAGTTGGGCGGGATGATGCAGACGTCGCTCTTGATGTCGACGAAGCTCTTCTCGTCGAAGTTCTTCGGATCGACGATTGCCGAATTGATGTTGGTGAAGATCTTGAATTCATCGGCGCAGCGCACGTCGTAGCCATAGCTGGACACGCCGTAAGAGATCAAGCGCTCGCTGCCCTCGCCGCGCATCTGGCGTTCGACATAGGGCTCGATCATGCCGTGCTCCTGGGCCATCCGACGAATCCATTTATCCGATTTGATGCTCATGGCGGGCGTCCTGACTGGGCTGGTGGGCGTTCATATAAGGGTGTGCATCTTACCGACCCCACGGAGCCGGTTCAAAGCCCTCGAACCGGGTCCATGCGTCGCATCTCTGACGCTTTGGCAGGAAACTGAAAATAATGCTCGCATTGCGACAGAAATGGAGTATCTTTCATTGGCTGCTGCTGCATGTGTCACCGTGAATCGCTACATGTTTAGATTTCGATCCGATCATTGCTACGACTCCTAACTCCTTGCACACAGTCACCGTTCGGGG
>Ga0208645_1000429_pt1 | contig 45981 bp, 32 predicted proteins | sample VirMetDEL_Sep_01_FD_184519 | JGI IMG/M metagenome (GOLD analysis project Ga0208645, IMG submission 184519) | Aqueous microbial communities from the Delaware River and Bay under freshwater to marine salinity gradient to study organic matter... | ecosystem: Environmental > Aquatic > Marine >... | reverse complement strand
GCCATGCGTGAGCGAATTCAGCAGGGCCTCAACTGGTATGAGCTGGTGCCAGTGCTCGATGATCTGGCTCAGTTGATGTTGGCGGTGGCGGATCAGGGGCAGCGTGAATTCGAAAGCTATCTTGGTTTGCTCAACGAGCGGCTGGCCACCATGCAGGACAGCCTCGGCGCGGCTCGTGAAGGGCACGTGCAGAGCCAAGAAACGGCCCAGGCGCTTGACGAAGAGCTGCGCCAGCAAGTCGGTGGCCTGCAAGACAGTATGCTCGGCGCCAAGGACCTTCCGAGCCTGAAGCAGACTGTTCAATTGCGGCTTGATGGTTTGCTGGAAACCGTCGATGCGTATCAGCGTCAGCGAAGTGAACATGAACAGACCTTGAGTGACCGCCTCGGCACCCTGGTTGAGCGCGTGGCAAGCCTCGAAAAGGCAGCTACGGGAATGCGCGAACACCTCGAAGAGCAGCGCCAGAAGGCCCTGCGGGACCCGCTCACCACCTTGCCCAATCGAGCCGCCTGGGATGAGCGCCTAGAGCTTGAGGTCGCGCGACACCAACGTTACGGCGGTGAGCTGCTGCTCGCGGTCCTGGACGTGGACCATTTTAAGCGTATCAACGACAGTTTCGGCCATCTGGCTGGCGATCGGGTGTTGAAGATCATTGCCAATGAGCTGCGCAAGCGGTTGCGCAAGACTGACTTCATCGCCCGCTTCGGCGGCGAAGAGTTTGCACTGTTGCTGCCCGAGACGCCTACCACGGCGGGGCTCAAGTTGCTGGACAACCTGCGCACCGGTATCGAGAACTGCCCTTTCCACTTCAAAGGCGCTCGCATCCAGGTAACGCTGTCGGGTGGGCTCGCAAGCTTTGCTGTAGCCGATCGAGCCGAGCAGGTGTTCGAGCGCGCCGACCAAGCTCTTTACCGGGCCAAGGATTCCGGTCGCAACCGTATCGAAACGGACTGACGGGGCGCGCTGGGAGCCCAAGGGTCGCCCCGGTATAATCTTGTCCCCTGCTCTGGCGCCGATCTTTCGGCGCTTCCCTACGGGCCGCTCCCGGCCCGACAGATGTTTCAGTCTGCGTCCGTCGCTGTCGACCAGAGGTCCCCTATGAAAACCTTGATCCTCGCCCTGTTTGGCCTGTTGCTTGCCGGCTGCGCCAGCGGTCCGCGTATCGATACACGCCATACTTCGCTGGGACACGACAGCCGCGCGCAGTTCATCGTGCTGCATTACACCTCAAGTGACCTGCAGCGTTCGCTGGAAATTCTCAAGGGCGACGGTGTCAGCAGTCACTATCTGATCGGCGAGGCGCCCGCGACCATCTACCGTCTGGTCAATGAGGATCGTCGCGCCTGGCACGCCGGGGATAGCCAATGGAACGGGCGCACCTGGCTTAATTCCAGCTCCATCGGTATCGAGCTGGTCAATCGAGGTTATATCGAAAGCGCCAGCGGACGGCTTTGGTATCCCTACTCCGATGAGCAGATCGACGCTTTGATCGTACTGCTCAAGGACATCATGCAGCGTCACGGCCTGCAGCTTGGCGCCATCATCGGGCACAGTGACATTGCCCCGCAGCGCAAGGTCGATCCCGGCCCGCTGTTTCCGTGGAAACGGCTGGCGGACGCCGGCCTGGTGCCCTGGCCGGACGCCCAGGCCGTAGCCCGTCAGCGCAGCCTGTTCGCGACGGCTTTGCCAGACGTGGCTTGGTTCCAATCGCAATTGGCTGAGCAGGGCTACAAGGTGCCTGTGCACGGCTATCTGGATCTGGAAACCCGCAACGTCATTGCGGCGTTCCAGATGAAATACCGCCCGGCACGCTTCGATGGCGAGCCGGATGCAGAAACCGCAGCGCTGCTCGCGGTGCTGAATGCAGCACGCTGAGGCTTCAGCTCAACTGCGCGGGTTACAGCCGATCAGTCGTGAGTTGGCCAGTGCTGCGGTGCGGTGGATCGTGGCGGCGCGGTATTCCGGGTCCGCCAGCATGGCGAGAAAGGCTTCAGGCGAGGGGTAGCGCACCAGCAGCACCTCGTCCCAATGCTCGTGCTCTGGTGCAATCAGCGCGACGCGGGCGTTGGCCATGATCTCCACGTCGCCTCTGGCAGCACGTACCTTCTTGATGGCCGTACGGCTGTAGACTGCATAGGCTTCTCTGCCGGAGCACGGCTGCTGGTCACCCGCGGCGGGGTAAGCGGCTTGGTCGTTGAAACGCAGCAGGTTGAGCATAAGGATTGGCTCGCCGGCCGGCATCTGCTCGGCGAAGCGCTTCAGCTGGTCCTGGCTCGGATTGAGGCTGGGCATGGTGGCTCCTTTTTATTCTTGTCGCCCTGCCAGGCTCAGATGGGCAGGGCGATATAGAAGATGGTGCCGTGGCCGATCCGCGAATGCACGCCGATACGACCACCATGCAGCTGAGCGATTTCCTTGCATAAGGCAAGGCCCAGTCCGGCGCCCCCGCGGCGGCGGCCGATCTGCACGAATGGCTCGAAGATGCGCGCCTGCTGGCTGTAGGGAATGCCTTCGCCGTTGTCCTCGACGCTGAGGATGACCCGTTCGCCGTGATGCCGTGCCAGCAAGCGGATTTCGCCGCCGTCCGGTGTGTGCCGCAGTGCATTGCTGAGCAGATTGTCGAGGGTCCGGTCCATCTGCTGCTGATCCAGTAACAGGCTTGGCAGTGGCGTCTGCAGTTCCAGCTTGATTTCAATGCCGTTTTGCGCGGCGCTTGGCTGAAAACGCTGCCGTGCCTGCTCAAGGAGCGCGGCCGGGTCGCACGGCACGCGCTCGAGCTTTTGCTGGCCGCTCTGATAGCGGGAGAAGTTCAGCAGATCGTTGATCAGTGTGACCAGGCGCTGCATCTCCTCATGCACAGTGGTGAACAGGTCGGCTTCGCGGCTATTGTCCGGGTAGTGCGTTCGTTCGCGCAGCAGGCTGAAAGCCATCTGCATGCCGGTTACCGGGGTGCGCAGTTCATGCGAGGCACGCAGGACGAACTCGTTGCGTACACGCTCGAAGGTGCGCTGGTCGGTCACGTCGTGCAGCACCATCACCGCACCGCTGATGCGGCCGTCATGATGGTTCACCGGGCTCATGCGCCATGACAACAGACGGCGCTCGCCATCGGCTTCGATCACCAGATCTTCCGGCGGGCCGGATAACGGCGTGTCAGCCAGCACTTGCTGAGCAGCCTCGTCCAGTTCCGGATGGCCAAGGGCCTGGCCCAGGGTCGAGCCCAGGTGCTCGGTTTCCCAGGCCAGCTGACGCTGTGCGACCGGGTTAGCGTGTTCCAGGCGGCCCTGGCGATCAACGATCAACAGGCCGTCATCAATGCTGTCGAGCAGTGCCTGAAGCCGCTGCTGGCCGTCGACCAGCGCTTCGACATTGGTTTGCTTGAACTCGTGCAGAGCCTGCGCCATCAAGCCGAAGCGACGAATCAGCGACGACAGCTCAGCAATGGGCGAGGCGGGAAGCTTGATATTGAAATCGCCGCGGCCGATCTGGTCAGCCACGCTGGACAGTTGCTCAATGGGGTCGCCGAAGCGCCGGGCAAAGCTGTGCGCCGTGACGAAGCCGATCAGCAGCACCGCGATACCCGTCAAACCGAGCAGCCCGGCGAGCAGCTGCGCTCGATCGCGGCTGCGAATCTCGGTGTCACGAATCTGATTGTAGGCGGCCTGCTGCATGTCGACCATCAACTCGCGAACGCGATTGAAGGACTGGCTGAGAGGGTTGTCCTCCAACAACGTCGCGTTCAGGTTGGAGGGCGTTTCCAGCTGCAGCGCAAAGCGGGTGTACGCGTCGCCGATGGCCTCGTAGGCCTGACGGTCCTGCTCCTCAGTGGCTGAGGCCATGCCGCGGGCCAGCGCGCTCATGAAGACTTCGCGGGATTCGTTCAGGGCCGCGCTGTCACGCTCTTCCCGAACCAGCTGCAGTAGCTGGTTTCCTAGCGCCTGGCGCAGTTGCTGGTTGACCTCGATGACACCAAAGTTATCGCGGATTAGATTTTCCTGGCTCTTGGCCATTTGCACGACGCTGACCAGGGCCAGCAGTAGCCCAAGCAAGGCCACAGTCATCAATGCGGAGAACCCCAGGAACAACCGGGTCCTCAGCTTCATCTGGATTTTCATAGGCCGTATTGCTTGCGTTTTCGATAGAGCGTCGAGGCGTCGATGCCAAGAATTCGGGCAGCTTGATCAAGGGTGTCGCTGGTGCTCAACACGCCTGAAATATGCGCTTTTTCCAGCGCCTCCAGGCTGAGCGGCTCACCGATGCGCGGAGCATTGCTGACCGCCTGATCGGCTAGGCCGAGATGGCTGACTTCGATCATGTCCTGCGGGCAAATGATGCTGGCGCGCTCGACCACGTTGCGCAGTTCGCGCACGTTGCCAGGCCAGCGGTAGGCTTTCAGTGCGCCTATGGCGCCGTCGCTGAAGCCGCGCGCCGGGCGTCCATAGCTTTTCACGAAGAATGCCAGGAAGCGTTCGGCGAGGGTCAGCACGTCTTCCGGCCGCTCGCGCATGGGCGGAAGGTTCAGGGTGATGACGTTCAGGCGATAGAGCAGATCCTCGCGGAATTTACCTTCGCGAACCATCTCCTCCAGATTCAGGTTGGTGGCAGCAAGAATGCGCACATCAGCCCGTCGGGTGACCGGGTCACCGACGCGCTCGTATTCTTTGTCCTGGATGAAACGCAGCAATTTTGGCTGCAAAGCGAGCGGAAAGTCGCCGATCTCGTCGAGAAACAGTGTGCCGCCGTCAGCCTGATTGACGCGCCCCAGGGTGCTCTCAGTGGCACCGGTAAAGGCACCGCGGTTGTGTCCGAACAGCTCGCTTTCCATCAGGTCCGCCGACAGGGACGGGCAATTGATGGTGATGAAGGCTTTCTTTGAGCGCCGGCTCCAGTTGTGGATCGCCCGCGCCAGTTCGCCTTTGCCCGTGCCTGATTCGCCGAGGATGAGGATGTTCGCGTCGGTATCGGCCACCTGGCGGGCAGTTTCCAGCACATTCATCATCGCCGGGCTGTACGAGCCCAGCGCATCGCTGCGCTTTTGCACTTCACCTTCCAAGGCCTCCAAACGCGCTGCCATCTGACGGACTTCCAGCTGCTTGGCGGCCGACAGGCGCAATTGCTCCGGGCTGCATGGCTTGACCAGATAATCCGCAGCGCCCGCTTGCATCGCGTCCACCGCGGTGTCCACGGCCGAATGAGCGGTCACGATGACTACGCGCATCCAGGGCGCAAGCACACGCATCTGCTGCAGGACATCAAGACCGTTGTCTTCACCCAGGCGCAGGTCCAGAAAGCACAGGTCGAACACCTGTCGCTGCAGGATCGCTTCGGCCTGCGACGCGCTGGCCGCCGTGACCACCGTATAACCACGATCCTCCAGGCAGTAGCGGAACGTGCGCAGGATCGCTGCCTCGTCGTCCACCAGAAGGATGCGGCCACCGGTGTCGGTCGTTTGGTCCATGAATGCTCCAGTCAGGCAAAAGCGGTAAATGTATGGCGAGTCGTTTGGGGGGGGAATCCCGGTGCTGTATCGCCGCCAGGTCGTCCGGCGCCAGCGTTAGTCTACGCAAAGCCATGCAAGTTGCACGGTCCATGAACGTCTTTCCTGCAGCCTGCAATTAACGTCGGAGCACCGCTTATTCTCAAATTATTGATTGTAAAAGCTTTTATACGTTTTTATCGCTGGCACGGGGCTTGCGGTCGTTTACCGACAACGCGCGTGTCGGCAGCCGTCGAAGCGCATCGCATCTGCATCAGGAGGCCCCAATGAACCAAGACATCACGCACCTCAACGAGCTCATCGAAATCACTCGCGACGGTCAGCATTTCTATCAGCATGCGCTTGAAGAAGTGAAAGACATCGAACTGCAGCATCTATTCCGCGATATGGCTCAGGCCAAGACGCACATCATTCAGGCGCTCTCGGTGAAGGTGGCGGCGAATCAGCAGCAACCCGCACAAGGGGGCACTACGGCCGGCAAGCTGCGTGAAATGTACGCCGACACCAAGGCGCAGCTAGGCGACGCCGACGCGGTGTACATCGACCAGCTCGACCAAACCGAAGAGCGCATCCTGGCCGCCTTCGAAGATGCATTGAAAACTGCGGACCCTGATGTGAAGGCATTGCTGGCCATCGAGCTGCCGAAAATCCGGGCCTGCCATGAGCGTATTCACACCCTCAATCACCGTGACAACAACAGCAGGGATTAGTCCGTCGTGCAAATCGCCCGGCGCGGCGCAAGCGCATCGTGCAATATAAATTGGCGCAGCGACATTTTGATTGGCTAACTAATTGATTACAAAGGAATAACTTGAAATCTTAGGAGTGGCACGAGCCCTGCAACATAACCACTAAGTCAGACATGCCCCGCATGCTTAGAAGGAGTTGAGGATGAATCGTCAAGCACGTTTCCTACTGGTTGGAAAAGGTTTCCTTACCGCCGCTGTGGTCACATTGATCGTCGGAGCCGAATTTCCGATGTCGGAACCGCTCAGCCAGACGCAGCAGGAGTCAGCGGAACGAATCCGCATGTACGACGCTCAACCTGTAGGGATTGTGCAAACCGGACCTGCTCCGCAGACGATTGATTTTGTGCAGGTGCGGTCTGAGCAACGTTGGATTTTCTAGTTGGAGCTCGGCGAGGCGATCGTTAGCGATGGGTCCCGCTGAGGATGTTCTAAACCGAAGAGGAGTTACACCATGCTGAGTTGGGCTATCACGTTTCTGATTATTGCCATCATCGCTGCAGTACTGGGCTTCGGTGGTATCGCGGGCACTGCAACGGGTATCGCCAAGATCCTGTTTGTGGTTTTCCTGGTGCTGTTTGTCGCTTCGCTGATTTTCGGACGGGGCCGCGGCCCACGAGCTTGATGCATAACGCCGCTCGTCAGGGCGGCTGCACCGGCATAGGGAGGTTACAGCGGCTGGATGCCTTTATTTGAGCCTTCGCAGGAAGCGGAGTGCTAGTTACTGAGGTGAATCGTCCGAGGATCACCTATCAGCCCCTACAGCGGGGGAGCCAAGGGGTCGGGACGCTCTTTGACGGAGCGACCTAGGGGTACAGGGAGTACCTCCTTTATGGACCGGGCTCGGCGAGTGCCAACCGAAGGTGGGACCTCCACCTTCGGTTTGCGATTTCCAGCGCTATTTGTACACTTCAAGGGCTTTTCGAGCCCCCGGCTGAACCAGCCTCAGCGCATTGTCGCTTCCCTCCGTATTTCCCAGTTCGCTGCCCCCACCTTCGCTCGTCCTGTTTGGTTCATGGCTGTTCTCCAGCCGCACCGCTATCATCGCGCGCAGTCACTCGTTGGAGAATCACATGCTCAATGGCCTATGGCTGGGCTTCTTTCTGGTCGCGGCAGTTGCTGCGCTCGGGCGCTGGCTGTTCGGCGACGACCCGGCTGTGTTTGCCGCCCTAGTCGAAAGTCTGTTCGCCATGGCCAAGCTGGCCGTGGAAATCATGATTGTCTTGTTCGGCACGCTGACACTCTGGTTGGGCTTTTTGCGCATCGCCGAAAAGGCTGGCCTGATCGAGCAACTGGCGCGGTTGCTCGGGCCGCTGTTCCGTCGATTGATGCCGGAAGTGCCAGCCGGGCACCCGGCGTTGGGGTTGATCACTCTCAACTTCGCTGCCAACGGCCTGGGTCTGGACAATGCCGCCACGCCCATCGGCCTGCGCGCAATGCGTGCCCTGCAGGAGCTCAATCCGAGCAAGACGGTCGCCAGTAACGCGCAGATCCTGTTTCTGGTGCTCAACACCTCCTCGTTGACGCTGTTGCCGGTGTCGATCTTTATGTACCGCGTGCAGCAGGGCGCCGAAGACCCGACTCTGATCTTTCTGCCTATTCTGCTGGCCACCACCGCATCTTCACTGGCAGGCCTCTTGGCGGTTGCGCTGGTTCAGCGCCTGCGTCTCTGGGACCCCGTGGTTCTCGCCTACCTGGTTCCTGGGGCGCTGCTCCTGGGCGGATTCATGGCGTTGCTCGCCGGGCTTTCGGCCACCGCGCTTTCATCCTTGTCATCGCTGCTTGGCAACCTCACGTTGTTCGGCTTGATCATCGCGTTCCTCATCGTCGGTGCGCTGCGCAAGGTGCCGGTCTACGAGAGCTTTGTCGAAGGCGCTCAGGAGGGCTTCGATGTTGCCAAGAGCCTGCTGCCGTATCTGATCGCGATGCTGTGCGCGATCGGTGTGTTCAGAGCCTCCGGCGCACTGGATTTCGGGCTCGATGGAATCCGTTGGCTGGTGGAGGCGCTGGGCTGGGATACCCGTTTCGTCGACGCGCTGCCCACTGCGCTGGTCAAGCCGTTTTCCGGCAGCGCCGCGCGCGCAATGCTCATCGAGACAATGCAGAGTCAGGGCGTGGACAGCTTTGCGGCGCTGGTTGCCGCGACCGTGCAAGGCAGCACTGAAACCACCTTCTATGTATTGGCCGTCTATTTTGGGGCGGTGGGCATCCAGCGGGCGCGACATGCGGTGGGGTGCGCCTTGGCGGCGGACTTCGCCGGCATCGTTGCGGCGATTCTGGTCTGCTACTGGTTCTTCGGTTGAACCGGCGCAGAAGGGGTTTCGAGCAGAGCGAAAAAATAACCCGCCAATCGGCGGGTTAAAGCGTGGCTCGTTGCCAGACCCGAAATAACGGTTCGGCGAGAAACATCACCAGGAACAACCGCAGCACCTGCAGCGCTGTGACCAGCGCGACCGATAGCTGCAGCGCCTCGGCTGTCAGGCACAGCTCAGTAATCCCGCCTGGCATCATCCCCAGCATCAGCGACGTCTGGTTCAGCGTAGCCGCCCAACCGAGCACTTCGGCGAGGCCCGCTGCAGCGAGCATGGCCAACAGCGTAAACAGCAAGATGCGCAGCATGAATCGCGGCGCGCTGCGAAAGAACGGTCGATCGAAGTGACAACCCAGCGAGCAGCCGATCAACCATTGTCCAAGCTGGCCAACACCCTCAGGCATGCCCAGATGCAGATCGAAGGTGGCACTGGCGACGGCACAGACCGTCAGCGGCCCAAGCATCCAGGGGTTGGGTTGGCCGAGCCGCTTCCAGAGCAGCGCAAGCAGCCCGCCCGCCGGTAATAGCACAGCCAGCCAAGGCCAGCTGACGGGTGCCGGCGGCGGCGCGTCAACGGAGGGCAGGCTCCAGGTAAACAGCGCGGGAATGATCAGCACCACCAGCAGCAGACGCATGCTATGCGCTGCGGCCACCATCGCCGGCTGCGCCGCGTGGCGGCTGGCCAGATTGACCATCTCGCTGGCGCCGCCCGGCATGCTGGAGAAGAATGCCGTGGCGCGGTCGGTGCCGCTTCGCAGCAGAATGAAGATGCCGATCAGGCTCAAGAGCAGGGTGCACAGTGCACCGGCGAGAATCACTCCAAAGTGCTGGAGCACCTGCTGCATGACCTCGCTGGTGAAATGCAGACCGATAGCGCTGGCGATCAACCATTGCCCGGCCTGTCGACCGTGCGGGACTTCCTTGACCAGCCAGCCGCTGCAGCGCACTGCAATGACCGCCAGCAGCGAACCGACCATCCATGGCAGCGGCCAGTTCGCCAGGCTTGCCAGCCAGCCGCCGAGGGCGCCGACCAGAGGCGTCGCCCACCAACCCGGCAGCGGGCGCGGCATATCAGGCGTGCGCCTCGTTCAGTTTGGCGCGGCGGAGCTGGCGCCACCAGCGCAGGCCCGGCATCGCCAGCATCAGAGCGGCCATGGCCCAGAGCACCAGGGTGATCGGGCTGCCCCAGAGGATGCCCAGGTCGCCTGCGGAGATCGACAGCGCACGGCGCAGGTTGTCTTCCATCATCTCGCCGAGGACGAAGCCGAGGATCAGTGACGACAGCGGGAACTCAAGCTTGCGCAGCAGGTAGCCGAACACACCGAGACCCACCATCAGCACCAGGTCGAACGTGGTGCTGTGCACCGAGTACACGCCCACCACGCTGATCGCGGTAATCGCAGGCACCAGCACCCAGTTGGGCACGCTGAGCATCTTGGAGAACAGTCCGACCAGCGGGATGTTCATCACCAGCAGGATGACGTTACCGATGAACAGCGAGGCGATCAGGCCCCAGACCACGTCAGGCTGCTGCTCGAACAGCAGCGGGCCGGGTGTGATGTTGTACAGCGTCAGCGCGCCGATCATCACCGCCGTAGTGCCCGAGCCTGGTACACCGAGGGTCAGCATCGGGATCAGCGAGCCGCAGGCGGAGGCGTTGTTGGCGGCTTCCGGTGCGGCCAGGCCGCGCAGGTCGCCCTCACCGAACTTGCCACTGTCGCCAGCCATGCGCTTTTCGCTCATGTAGGTCATGGCGCTGGCGATGGTCGCACCGGCGCCGGGTAGGGTGCCGATGACGAAACCCGCGCAAGCGCTACGCACCATGGTCCAGAAGGTCTGGCAGAACTCCTTGAAGTTGAACAACAGACGTCCGCTGGCCTTGACCGCTTTTTGCCCGCTGTGGGTCTTTTCCAGCATCAACAGCACCTCGCTGACGCTGAAGAAGCCGATCACCACGATGACGAACTGGATGCCGTCCGACAGGCTTACGCTGCCGAAGGTGAAGCGGTAGACGCCGGTCGTTGAGTCCACGCCGACCGTCGCCAGACCCAGGCCGATCAATGCTGCCATCAGCGTCTTGACCGGCTTGTCACCGACCATGCCGCCCAGGCAGGCGATGGCGAAGATCATCAGCACGAAGTACTCAGCCGGGCCGAACGCCACGGCCCATTTCGCCAGCAGCGGGGCGAACAGCACCACACCACAGGTGGCGATGATGCTACCGATAAACGAGCTGACCGCCGACAGCGACAGGGCGATGCCCGCCTTGCCCTGGCGTGCCAGCGGGTAGCCGTCGAGGGTGGTCATCACGGCTGCTGCGTCGCCCGGGACATTGAGCAGGATGGCCGAAATACGACCACCGTACTCGCAGCCCAGGTACACGGCGGCCAAGAGGATGAGTGCGGTTTCTGGCGGCAGGCCCAGGGCGAAAGCCAGGGGCAGCAGCAGGGCTACGCCGTTGATCGGGCCGAGCCCAGGCAGCAACCCAACCACGGTGCCAACAAAGGCGCCGAACAGCGCTACAAGCAGGTTCATCGGTCGCGTGGCGACATCGAAGCCCTGCCACAAGAAATTCAAGGTTTCCATTTTCAGCTCTCCAGCAAGCGCAGCACACCGAGCGGCAGCGGCACATCAAGCAACAGGTCGAACAGGCCAAAGAGCAGCACGCCCATCAGCGCGCCGCTGATCAGGCACGGCAGCAGGCGTCCGTTGAACAAGAGGCCCAGGGCGAAGGTGGCCAGCGCCGTGGTGATGACAAAGCCGAGCTTCTCGAACAGCACTGCGTACGCCAGCAGTACCAGCACGCAGTAGAGGGCGCGACGCGCCATCGTCCAGTCGAAACGAGGCGTCGGCTCGCCGTGTGGTTTGCAGAGCAGCCAGAGCGCGCCGCAAGCCATCAGGAACAGCAGCAGTAGCGGGTAGGCGCGCGGGCCGACCGGGTCGTAAGCGAAGGGCGCCTCGAACCCCCAGGCGAGCAGCGCGAGGCCGGCGCAGGCGAGCAGCCAGGCCGCGGCAAAGACACGAACGTACATGATGGAATACCTCGGGAGGAGCCGGCCGCGGCTACCGGTCCGTCGGGACCGAAAGCCGCGAGCGGCGGGGTGTTACTTGACCAGACCGAACTCGGCAGCAAGTTCCTTGTAATCGGCGACCTGCTTGTTGACGAAGGTCTTGAGCTCATCGCCGGTCATCGACAGCGGGAACAGATCGCGTTGCTCGCGCAGCTTGGCGAAGTCCTCGTCGGCCAGCAGGGTGTCGAACTGGGTCTTCCACCAGTTGAAATCTTCATCACTGACTTCTGGGCCCATGTAGAAGCCACGGATCACCGGCCAGCTGATGTCGTAGCCCTGCTCCTTGGCTGTTGGCAGATCCGACAGCTTGCCGGGCAGGCGATCATCGGACAGCACGGCGAGCACGCGAATCTTGCCGGCTTCGAGCTGCGGGGCGACTTCGCCGAGACCGCTGCTGGTGACCTGCACATGGCCGCCCAGCATGGCCGTGAGGGTTTCACCGCCGCCTTCGAAGGCGACGTAGCGCAGCTTCTTCGGATCCACGCCAGCGGCACGGGCGATCAGCGCGGTCTGCATCCAGTCCTGACCACCAATGGTGGCGCCGGCACCAAAGACAACGCTGGCCGGATCCTTCTTCACCGCAGCGATGAGGTCGTCAAGGTCCTTGTAGGGCGCGTCGGCGCGTACCGAAATGGCGCCGTAGTCGGTGCCGATGCCGGCCAGCCAGCGCACGTCGCTTTCGTCATAACGACCAAACTTGCCCTGCGCCAGGTTCAGCAACGAACCGCTGGAGAACGCCGTGATGGTCGACGGGTCGTCGGCGCGCTGGGCGATCACCGCGTTGTAGGCCACAGCGCCGACACCGCCAGGCATGTAGGTGACGCGCATGGGCGATTCGAGCAGACCGGAATCTTTCAGCCCGCTCTGGGCCAGCTTGCAGGTGAGGTCGAAACCGCCGCCGGGCTTGGCCGGGGCGATGCACTCGGGGCGCTTGGGCTCGGCCATCAGCTGGCCGGACAGAACCAGGCAGGACGAAAGCAGGGCGATACGGCGGATTGCAGACTTCATGGGTGTCTCCTTTGATTCTTATTGTGGACGGCTTTACCAGATCGGCAGGCTGTAGCTGACGATCAGACGGTTTTCGTCGGCGTCACGGGCGAAATCGGAGCGGAACATGGCGTTACGCATGCGCACGGCGACATTCTTAAGCGGACCGGTTTGCACGACGTACTTGAGCTCGATGTCGCGTTCCCACTCGCTGCCGTTGCTGCCGCCGCTGTATGGCTGAGCTTGTGGCCGCCGAGGCTGTAACCCACCATGCCGTTCCAGGCCTGGTTGTCGATCTTGCCGGCATTGGCCGCGCCGGTGTCGTCACTGATCATCAGGCGCAGGTCGGCGGTCAACGCCGAGTTCTTGCCCAGCGGCTGCACGGCCTGCAGATTGAAGAAATGCTGGCGGTAAATGTCGTCTAGCTCAGCCGCGTAGTAAGTGCCGATGAGCTTTTCGTTGAAGTCATAGCGCGCGCCGGCAAAGGTCAGGTGATCGGCCTCGGCCGCGCTGTCGAAACGACCATTCTTGTTGTTGATCTGCAGTTCCTGGGAATTGGTCGAGGCACGGTCGATGACCTTGTCCAGGCGCCCACCGGTCAAGGTGAGGCCGGTCACGTCCTGAGAGACCAAGATCGCACCTTCGAAGACCTGGGGCAGCGTGCGGCTGTCACTGGCTTTTACCACGGGTGTTTCCGGGATATGGCTGCCGTAGCGCAGCTCGGTCTCGGAGATCTTCGCCTTGGCCGTCAGACCGAGGCGGCTGAATTCGTCCGGGGTGCTGCCATCGTCGCGTACAGGGAGTAGATCGGTGTTGGCGCGGCCGCCGCCGGAGTCGAGCTTGACGCCGAGCATGCCCATGGCATCGAGGCCGAAGCCAACGGTGCCTTCGGTGAAGCCTGATTCGATGTTGAGCAGAAAGCCCTGTGCCCATTCTTCACGTTTGGACTGGCCGGAGCCTTCGCGGAAGTCGCGATTGAGGTAGATGTTCTGGGTTTGCAGAGTCGCGCTGCTGTCTTCGATGAAATCGGCCTGAGCCATGGGCGCCAGGGAGGCCGCCGCGACGGCGAGGGCAAGACGAGCAGGGGCGGGTTTAATTCTGACGGCAGTCAGCATCCTTCAATCTCCACTATTGTTTTTGTTGTGGCGGCGTTGTGCCGCGCCAGGTGGATCGAGCCACCTGATCCCGATCCTAGGCGGCGAAACTTTCGCCAGGCTTTCAGGGGTGAAAGCAGCGTGTGGCGTGCCTTGCCGCTACACTGGCGCCCCGTTCCGTGTGTGGCAGAGGACAGGCAATGCGGATTCTTCTGGTCGAGGACCACCCCCAGTTGGCTGAAAGCGTGGCGCAGGCGTTGCGTGCTGCGGGATGGACGGTTGACCTGCTCAACGATGGCGTGGCCGCTGACCTGGCGTTGTCGACGGAGGACTACGCACTGGCGATCCTCGATGTCGGGCTGCCCAGGCTTGACGGCTTTCAAGTGCTGTCGCGCCTGCGCAAACGCGGCAAGACCCTGCCGGTATTGATGCTCACTGCGCGCGGGGAGGTGACCGATCGGGTGCATGGGCTCAATCTCGGCGCTGACGATTACCTGGCCAAGCCCTTTGAACTCTCCGAACTGGAGGCGCGGGTCAAGGCGTTGTTGCGGCGCAGCGTGGCTGCTGGCGAGCGGCAGCAGCGCTGCGGTTCGCTGGTGTATGACCTGGATGCGCGGCGCTTCAGCCTCCAGGGGCAGCCACTCAGCCTGACGTCTCGGGAGCAGGCGGTCCTCGAGGCGCTGATCACCCGGCCTGGACGGGTCATGAGCAAGGATCAACTGGCGGCTCAGGTATTCGGCCTCGACGAAGACGCCAGTGCCGACGCGATCGAAATCTACATCCACCGGCTGCGCAAAAAGCTCGAAGGCAGTTCGGTGCGCATCGTGACCTTCCGTGGGTTGGGCTATCTGCTGGAGGCAGCGGATGCCTGACGCGCTACTGCCGCGCGCCGGCAGTTTGCGCGGTGGCTTGCTGCGCCGGCTGGCCATGCTGCTGACCCTGCTGATGCTGTTCAGCGGCTGGAGTGCTTACTGGAACGGGCGGGCAGCCGCCGACACGGCCTACGACCGGACCTTGCTGGCCTCCGCCCGAGCCATTGCCGACGGTCTGGTCGCCAGTAATGGCCAGCTACGGGCGAATGTGCCCTACGTGGCGCTCGACACCTTTGCCTACGACAGCGCCGGGCGCATCTACTACCAGGTGCTGGATACCGAAGGTCGGTTGGTCAGCGGCTACGAGGATCTGCCGGCGCCGGGCGCCGAGATTCGTCGCACCGATGACTATCCGGCGCTGGCTCGCTTCTATGACGGAGAATTCCGCGGCGAGGGTGTGCGGCTGGTAAGTCTGCTGCAGCCGGTGAGCGAGCCGGAGCTCACTGGCATCGCTGAAATCCGTGTCGCCGAGACGCTTGGCGCGCGTGAACGCCTGGCTCGCAGCCTGTTGATCGACACCCTGTGGCGGGTCGGTCTGCTGGCTGTTACCGCGCTGCTGCTGGTCTGGCTAGCGGTCAGTGCGGCACTGCGGCCGCTGGGCAAACTCAGCGAGGCCGTCGAGGCGCGACAGCCTGACGATCTGCGGCCGTTGCCGTTGATTACCGTGCAGCGCGAACTCAAACCACTGGTTGCTGCGCTCAATCACTTCACCGAGCGGCTGCGCGGGCAATTCGAACGGCAGGCGCAGTTCATTGCCGACGCCGCTCACGAACTGCGCACGCCATTGGCGGCGCTCAAGGCGCGGATCGAACTCGGCCAGCGTGATCAGCAGCCGCAGCGTTGGCAGGAGACGCTTGAAGAAGCCGGAGCCCATACCGACCGGGTGATCCATCTGGCCAATCAGCTGCTGTCGCTGGCGCGCATCGAAACCGGTGCGCAATCGATTGCCGAAGGCGGCGCCCAGCGCCTCGACCTCAGCCAGCTGGCACGCGAGCTGGGGCTGGCGATGGCCGCGCTGGCGCACAAGCGCGGCGTCGCGCTGGCGCTAGAAGCCGAGCAGCCGGTATGGATCGACGGCGAGCCGACGCTGCTGACGGAACTGCTGAGCAACTTGCTGGATAACGCCCTGGCGCACACACCCGAAGATGGCAACGTGGTGCTACGGGTAGCGAAAGGCGGCGTGCTTGAGGTCGAGGACGACGGGCCGGGAATTCCGGAGCCTGAGCGCGACAAGGTCTTTGCGCGCTTCTACCGTGTGCATCAGCAGGGGCAGGGGGCCGGGCTTGGCCTGGCCATTGTCGGTGAAATCATTCGTGCCCATCGGGCTACCGTCGAGCTCGATCAGGGCGCGCTGGGCGGGCTGCTGGTCAAGGTGCGCTTCCCTCCACCGGCTCCCGATTCAGCAGACTGACAGCTCGGCGGCCTCGCCCGGTTCGGCCACCGCCACCTGATTACGGCCGTTGTGTTTGGCCCGATAGAGTGCCGTGTCGGCGGACGCCAGCAGCTGCGTCGGGGTGCAACTCGCTGGCGGCTGCAGGCTCGCGACGCCGATGCTGATGGTCAGCTCCAGGCGCTGCCCGTCGTGAACAGGCCGCAGCGCTGCCACCGTCGCGCGGATTCGCTCGGCTTGCTCACAGGCTTCTCGGCTGTTCATGCCGGGCAGCGCCATGACGAATTCTTCGCCGCCATAGCGTGCCACCACATCGCCCGCTCGTTGGCCGTATTGCCTGAGCGTATCGGCCACCAGTCGCAGGCAGTCATCGCCGAAGGGATGGCCGTAGCTATCGTTGACCCGCTTGAAATGGTCGATGTCCAGCAGCAGCACCGACAGCGGCGTCTCGGTGCGCTGTGCGCGGCGGATTTCCTCGTCGATCATCACGTCGAAATGGCCGCGGTTCGACAGCTGGGTCAACGCATCGGTGACGCTCAGACGAGTGAGCTGTTCGTTGACCATTTCCAGGCCACGCTTGGCATCTTCAAGCGCACGGGTGCGCTCGTAGACCCGTGCTTCGAGCGCCTCGTTTGCGCGTACCTGCGCCTCCAGGGCCTGTTGTTGCGCCTGCAGACGCTGTTCGCGTTCATGAACAAGCGCCTCAGATGCTTGCAGTGCGCTCTGCTGAGCCAGAACCCGGCGGTCCCGCTCCTGATTGATGCGCTGCGCCAATGCCATGGAAAGCAGAACGAACTCGGCAAACATACCGATCAGCTGGCCGTGCAGGGTCAGCGGGTTCAACGGCAGCATGCCGTCCAGCGCCAGCAGATGGACGATGGTCGCCAGTAGCAGTGTCGACCAGGCAATCGTGAACAGCCTTGCCGAACTGTTGCCGCGAACCCACAGATTGATGACGGCGGCCATCGTCAGGATGCAATGCACCAGCGCGATCTGCTCGGCCATCAGATAGCGTCCGAGCGAGGGCGCGAACAAGAGGACCAGAATCACCACGCCCCAGTAGCCCATCAGCACCCAGGTGACCAGCCAGGGCCAGCCGCCGTAGCGACGAATCTTGAGAAAGCGACTGGCGAACACTAGCGGGGTAAAAAAGCACAGCGCCGCGGACAACGCGTAGAAACGGCGGGCGATCTGTGGCATTTCGGGCCACAGAAACAACTGACCGAAGCCGGTGATCGTGAGGACGTAAAAAAGCGCGCTGAGCAGATAGAGGACATAGAGCAGATAGGCCACGTCCCGAGTGAACACAAACAGGCTGCTGTTATAGAGAAGGATCACCAGCATCCCGCCAAAGAACAGGCTGATCAACGCGATGTCGGTAAACTTTCCTGCTGCGAACGCCGTCTCGTCAAAGATGACCATTGGCAAGGCCATCAGCTCGTGCGCCTGTACATGCATGTACACCACGGCTCGATCATTGGCCCGCAGCTCCAGCGGGAAGACCAGGTTGTGGTCTGCCAGCGGTTGATGGCTCTTGGGTATGTGATCGCCAGCCTGCATCAGCGGGCCCCACTCGCCCTCGGCCGGGTAGAACAGGCGTACACGCACATTGTCCAGGATTGGCCATTGCAGGCTCAGGTACCAGCGGTCGGCGTAGGCTGCCTGGCGGTCAAGGTCGAAGCGCACCCAAACGCCTTCAGGCTGTTTCTTGAGGTTGGGCTTGGCCAACGGCTGCCATTGCCAGGAGGCCGCGTGAGCCGTCGCGAAGCCGGCGTCCGAATGCCCGGATACCCACTCCAGCCCGCCCACTTGGAGTGCTGCACCGCTTTTACTGACGACGCCAGGAACCACAGCAGCGGTTACCTGGCCCGACATGAGGCTGGCAAAGGCTGTTAGAAGGCAGAGTAAAAGCCGGCGGAAGCGCATCGGGTGAAAGGTCTCGTCAGACGACCCGTCGCGACGCGTAGGCAACCGATAGGGTCAGGCAGTGGTTTGGCCATTCAAACGATACGGCTAATGTCGCTTTGATACCACTGCCAGGCTACTAACGGCTCGGCCATCCATCGGAACGGGGCTCGTATCCGGCTAGCCGCGTCGCCGAGTCCAGAATTGCTGTACCAGCATTTCCATGCTGTCAGCCAGCTGAGCGACACCCGAAGCGGTCTCTCGGCTGCGCAGTCCACTTTCTACATGGTGGTCGGAGCCGCTGCGAATGCTCACGATGTTCTGGTTGATGTTCTCGCTTACGGCACTTTGCTGCTCGACCGCCGAGGCAATCTGCAGGCTCATGTCGCTGATCTCGTTCACTCGATGGTTGATGCCCTGCAGCGAGCGTGCCGCCTGCTCGGCCTGCTCGACACTTTCCATGGCCTGATCTCGGCTGCGTTGCATCACCTGCACCGCCTGACGCGCTCCGCCCTGCAGCGCCGCGATCATGGCGTTGATTTCCTGGGTGGACTGCTGTGTCCGTGACGCCAGGCTGCGAACCTCGTCCGCGACCACAGCGAAGCCACGCCCCTGCTCCCCCGCCCGGGCGGCTTCGATGGCAGCGTTGAGTGCTAGCAGGTTGGTCTGCTCGGCGATGCCGCGGATGACATCCAGCACCTTGGTGATGTCGTTGCTGTGCGCCTCCAGCTCGTGAATGACATCGCCGGCGTGCTGAATGTCCTGGGCCAGTCGGCCGATAGCTGCGCCCGTCTGATTGACGACATCCGTGCCGGTTGCAGCTTCACTGTTCGCTCGGCTAGCCGCTTCGGCGGTGCGCTGGGCGTTGTTGGCGACTTCCTGCACGCTCATCGCCATCTGGTTGATGGCGGTGGCAACCTGGTCGGTTTCGCTCTGTTGGCGCGATGCGCTCTGTGCACTGCTGTCCATGGCGCCCACCAGCTCCCGAGCATGCGTGCTCAGCTGGCGTGAAGCATCGCCAATTCGGCCGACCATCGCGCCGGCTTCGGTTTCCAGGAGTTTCATCGCATAGCTGAGCTGGCCGAACTCGTCGCGGCGGCCCGCATAGACCAGTTGACCGACTGCATCGTCTCCAACCTGACGAGCCTGAGCAGCGAGACGTTGCAGCGGTGCCAGCGCAACGTACGCCAGCACGCTCCCACCCATCGCTGCCGCCGCTGCTGCTCCCAGCGCGGCCACAAGGCCTGCGCCACCTAACAATGCGGCCCCGATGGCGCAGGGTGCAGCACCGAGCGCGACGAGAAGCGCCACGCGGCTGCGGGCACTGAGGGGCGCGCGACGCAGAGCCGCTGGTGGCCGCTTTTCCCGAAGCTGCGCATAGAGCGTTTCGGCTGCTGCCACTTGAGCGGCCTGCGGCTTGGTCCGCACCGATTGATACTCGACCACCTTCCCGTTGCGGCTGATCGGGGTGACAAAGGCGCTGACCCAGTAGTGATCACCATTCTTGCAACGGTTCTTCACCATGCCCATCCATGATCTGCCAGCACGAACGCTGGACCAGAGATCACCGAATGCTTCGGGAGGCATGTCGGGATGGCGGACGATATTGTGATGCTGACCCAGCAATTCACATTCTTCAAAACCGCTGATCTTGATGAAATCGGGGTTCACATAGGTGATATCACCGTTGAGATCGGTGGTGGACAGTATGTTGGCTGTCTCACTGAAGGATACGTCGCGTCCGGTGACCGGTAAGTTCAAGCGCATGGTGAAGTTCTCTGGAGCTAGCTAATTGTTCCGGCACGGACGTCTTGACCGGTGCCCGGACTGGCGCACCTCGCAACCTTGCTAACCACCTTGCGGTGAAATCCTCGGACTTCCAAACGGATCCTGTTCGGTCTCGCTGAACCCTGCATCAGTCGGCCTCGGAGCGCTGCGGCTCGCAAATAGCTCCGGTCGTAGGGCAGCAACAATGATGTGGGTGATGTCATTGTGATATCACGGTATCCAGTCATCTATTCGACCAAAAGACCGAGCTCATTAGTCGGGTAATGGCGCGGTGCCATGAGCAATCTTATACGCATTAAGATTCCTGTACATATATTTGTATAGGTTTTTCAGGTTTTATCCACTTTGACGAGCAACCCTCTATCTCGAAAGCGGTCATAGCCAGGGTCATAGGGCGGCCATGAAGCGCTGAGGTTGCCGTCCGGGCTGTTAGCGGGGCATCGGCCTGCTAGACTCCAAACGTCCCGCGTGGCTCACGAGGCCTGCAGGGCAATTCCAAAACAACCAATAAGGAGTGGATCCATGAAAGGCAAATCCTTGGCATGGATATTTTCCGCCGCGTTGGCGGGAACTGGTCTGAGCGGTATGGCTCAGGCGCAAGAGCAATTCGTCACCATCGGTACCGGTGGTCAGACGGGCGTCTACTACGTCGCGGGTCAGTCGATCTGCCGCTTCGTCAACCGTAACGCCGAGGACCTCAAGTGCAACGCGCCAGCCAGCGGCGGCGGCGTGGCGAACGTCAATGGGCTGCGCAGCGGCGAGTTCAACTTCGGCATCATGCAGTCGGATCACCAGTACAAGGCTATGGAAGGCTTGGAGCCGTTCAAGAGCGAAGGCGCGATGGAAGACATCCGTGCCGTGTTCTCGCTGCAAAGCGAAGTCTTCACCGTACTGGCGCGCCGTGATGCAAACATCAAGAGCCTGGATGATCTGAAAGGCAAACGCGTCAATATCGGTAATCCCGGCTCCGGTCAGCGGGACACCCTTGAAGAAATCATGAAGGAGAAGGGCTGGGACAAGTCGGCCTTCTCGCTGGCTGCCGAACTGAAGCCGGCTGAGCAAGCCAGCGCTCTGGGCGACAACAACATCGATGCCATGACCTATTTCGTCGGTCACCCCAATGGCGCGATTCAGGAAGCGACCACCACCGTCGATGCCGTTCTGGTTCCGATCACCGGCCCGGAGATCGACAAGCTGCTGTCCGAGAAGAGCTACTACACCAAGGCTGAAATTCCGGGCGGCATGTACAAGGGCAATGACAGCGCCACGCAGTCGATTGGCGGCAAGGCAGTGCTCTCCACTACGGCCAAGGTCGATGACGAAGTGGTCTACAAACTGGTCAAGTCGGTGTTCGAAAACATCGAGCGCTTCCAGCGTCTGCACCCTGCTTTCAAAGACCTCAAGCCGGAAGACATGATCAAGGTAGGTCTGTCTGCACCTCTGCATGACGGTGCAGTGCGCTACTACAAGGAACGAGGCTGGATGTAACGGCCTTACGGCTCGCTGCATCATGGTGGGCGGTCGTCCGTCCGCTTTCGCCTGAGAACCCGCGTGCCTTGTGCCGCGGGTTTCGCGGTTTCCGTTCCCTGAAAAAACAGGCCAGATTTCATGCAAGACAACCAACTTTCCACTGAAGAGCTGATTGCCAAGGACGTCGGCGCGCGGCTGCCCGAAGGCGTCATGGCCAAGCTGATCGCCGGCCTCGCGCTGCTCTGGTCGCTGTTCCAGCTGTGGATCGCCTCGCCGTTGCCCTTCATGCTGCGCACCGGTGTGTTCAACAACACCGAGGCGCGTTCGATTCACCTGGCGTTCGCCTTGCTGCTGGCGTTCCTCGCCTATCCGGCATTCAAGCGCTCACCGCGCGACCGAGTGCCACTGATCGACATCGCGCTCGGGCTGATCGCTGCCGCAAGCGCCGGCTATCTGTTCATCGCCTATGAGCAGCTGGCACAGCGCCCCGGCAACCTCACCACCATGGACCTGGTCACCGCTTGCATTGGCATTCCGCTGCTGCTGGAGGCCACGCGTCGCGCCCTTGGCCCGGCCCTGGCGGTGATAGCGCTGATATTCCTCGGCTACAGCCTCGCCGGCCCTTACATGCCTGGCCTGCTGGCGCACCGCGGTGTCAGTTTCACCGCGCTGGCCAACCACCAGTGGATCACCACCGAGGGTGTATTCGGTATCGCCCTGGGCGTCTCAACCAGTTTCGTGTTCCTGTTCGTGCTGTTCGGCGCGCTGCTCGAACGCGCGGGTGCAGGCCATTATTTCATTCAGCTGGCCTTCAGCTTGCTTGGTCATTTTCGTGGTGGTCCGGCCAAGGCTGCGGTCGTGGCGTCGGGCATGACCGGGTTGATCTCCGGCTCCTCGATTGCCAACGTGGTGACCACCGGCACATTTACCATCCCGATGATGAAGCGCACGGGTTTCTCTGCGGAGAAGGCCGGCGCGGTGGAAGTGGCCTCATCGGTCAATGGCCAGATCATGCCGCCGGTGATGGGCGCTGCGGCCTTCCTGATGGTCGAGTACGTCGGCATCCCCTACGTTGAAGTGATCAAGCATGCCTTCTTGCCGGCGCTGATCTCCTACATTGCGCTGGTCTACATCGTTCATCTCGAGTCGCTCAAGCTCGGCCTTACGGCGTTGCCTCGCGCAAACGTGGCCAAGCCCTGGATGCAGCGGCTGATTGGCTTTGCCTTTGGCGCCGCACTGATTTCCGGTGTGTCGCTGGCGGTCTACTACGGGCTGGGCTGGCTAAAGCCTGCGCTGGGCGACGCCGCGATCTGGGTCATTGGTGTCTTGCTGGCGGTGGTCTATGTGGCCCTGCTGAAGGTCGCGGCGAGCAACCCACCGCTGCCCGCCGAAGATCCCGACGCCCCGCTGGAAAAACTGCCGCAGACGCGTCCGGTATTGCTCTCAGGGCTGCATTTCCTGCTGCCGGTGGTGGTGCTGGTCTGGTGCCTGATGGTCGAGCGTCTGTCGCCCGGCCTGTCTGCCTTCTGGGGTTCGGTGATGCTGGTCATCATCCTGCTGACCCAGCGACCACTGCTCTCGATGCTGCGCAAGGACGGCAGCCACCAGCACGGCACCTTCATGGATGGCGTGGTTGACCTGCGAGAAGGCCTGATTGCCGGTGCGCGCAACATGATCGGTATCGGCATCGCCACAGCGGCCGCCGGGATCATCGTCGGCGCAGTGTCACAGACCGGTGTGGGCCTGGTGCTGGCTGACCTGGTCGAGCTGCTGTCCATGGGCAACCTGATGCTGATGCTGCTGCTCACGGCATTCCTCAGCCTGATTCTCGGCATGGGGCTGCCGACCACCGCCAACTACATTGTGGTGTCCAGCCTGCTGGCGCCGGTGGTCGTGGCGCTGGGCCAGCAGAGCGGGCTGATCGTGCCGCTGATTGCGGTGCACCTGTTCGTCTTCTATTTCGGCATCATGGCGGACGTCACGCCGCCGGTCGGGCTGGCCTCGTTCGCGGCTGCTGCCGTGTCCAAGGGCGATCCGATCAAGACCGGTGTGGTGGCGTTCTACTACAGCCTGCGCACCGCCGCGCTGCCGTTCCTGTTCATCTTCAACACCGACCTGCTGTTGATCGATGTGGACTTCTGGCACGGCGTGGTGATTTTCGTCATCGCGACGCTGGCGATGCTGATCTTCGCGGCGGGCACCCAGGGCTACTTCCTGGTCCGTAGCCGCTGGTACGAAAGCATTCTGCTGCTGCTGATCGCCTTCACGCTGTTCCGGCCAGGCTTCTGGATGGATATCGTCCATGACCCGTACCGGGACATACCGCCCAGCCAGCTGGTCCAGGCGCTCGAAGCGGTCGATGAAGATGGCCAGCTGCGCCTGCGTATCCGTGGCGAAGACGCGGTGGGTGATATGCGCGAGTTCAGCTTGCTGGTGGCGATCCCTGATGGCGAAACCGGCGAAGAGAAGCTGGAGAAGCTCGGCGTGATGACCTACGAAGATGAGGGCAAGGTGCTGATCGACAGCGTGACCTTCGGCAGCCCAGCGGCCGATCTGGGACTGCAATTCGACCAGGAAATCCTCGCGGTGCGTGCGCCCACTGACCGCTTGCCGAAGGAGTGGATGTGGCTACCGGCCCTGCTGCTCTTTGGTCTGGTGGTCTGGATGCAGCGCCGGCGCAAGCTGGACTGACCATCCCGCAGCGCTGACTAGACCCCGGCCATGCCATGCATCGCCGGGGTTTTTATTGCCTGCTGAACTCTGCAATCACATGGACCGGGCAGGCCTAGCCCATGCACTGATCAGGCTGGCTTGCCGGGGAGGTGCTCGGTGGTCGGTGTTTCCCGAGCAGTCGAAGTCTCGCCAGTAGCGCGTTGCTTGCCGTTGCCGGAGCCTTCCAGCGCCGCGTAGGCCGCGCTGCAGAACAATGAGTTGAGCCGCTTCATGTCGGCGATCAGCTCCAGATGCGCAGCGCTGGTTTCGATGCTTTCCACCACCTGCTGATGCAGACGATGGACATGGGCGTGGGCCAACTCGCGCTCGAGCTTGCGGAACTGGCGCTTCTGCTGCAGCAGTTGGCGGGCGCTGTGTGAATCACCAGACAGAAAGACCGACAGGCCCAGTCCGAGATTGGCAGTGAGCAGGGTGTGCAGCTGGCTGAGCTCATCCAGTCCGCTGTCGGAGAACGAGCGGCGTTTGGAAATTTTCAGGTTCTGCACCTTGCCCAGCATATGCTCGATGATGTCGCCGGCCTGCTCCAGATTGATCGCCAGTTCGATGATCTCCGCCCAGCGCCGGCTCTCCTGTTCGGCCAGATCGTCACGCGGCATGCGTGCCAGGTAGAGCTTGACCCCGCTGTACAGGGCGTCCACGTCATCATCCAGACGACGTATGTCCTCGCCGGGCTCCGGCCGGTCTTCGCGCAGCGCCTCGAGCAGGCGCGCCAGCATCGTTTCCACCAGGTCGCCAATACGCAGGGTTTCGCGCGTGGCATTGGCCAAGGCGAGCGTCGGCGTATCCAGCGCAGTGGGGTCGAGATGGCGCGGCTGGGCAATGCCGTTGTCCTGAACCCGCTCCGGTAGCAGTCGCTCGCAGAGCCCGGCCATCAGGCCCACCGTTGGCAGCAACAGCAGGCAGCGCAGCGAGTTGTAAGCCAGGTGAAACGCGATCACCTGGGTTTGTGCGCTGAAGCCAAGCGTCGCCATCCACTCGACCAGCATCGGAAGAAACGGCAGCACCAGCAGGCCAGCGAGCTTATACAACAGGTTGCCGAGCGCTACTCGACGAGCCGGAGCAGGTTGCGGCGTGGCGTTGAGCCAGGCCAGAACACCGCTGCCAACATTGGCGCCGATAACCACGCCAAGGGCAACCGGCAGGCTGATCAACCCGGCACTGGCCAGGGTTGCGGTCAGCAGCACGGCGGCAAGGCTGGAATAGGACAGTACGGCAAACAGCGCACCGACCACCACGGCGAGCAAGGTGTCGCCGGCCAGGGACGAGAACAACACCCGCATGCCGCGCGCTTCGGTGATGGGCGCGGCCGCGGCCACAATCAGTTGCAACGCGAGAATGATCAGGCCGAGGCCGATCAGCACCCGGCCGAGTTGTCCGGCGCGGGTCTGTTTGCGCGAAAGAAACAGGCAGACCCCAAGCAGGGTGAACAGTGGTGACAGCCAAGCCAGGTCCAGCGTCAGCACCCGCGCCATCAGCGCCGTCCCGACATCGGCGCCAAGCATGATTGCCAGTGCGGTGGGCAGCGCCATCAGGCCCTGGGCAACGAAGGAAATAGCCAGCAGGGCGGTGGCGTTGCTGCTCTGTACCAGCGCAGTGACGCCAATCCCGGCGGTAAAAGCCATGGGCGCGTTGGCCATGCTGTGGCCGAGCAGCCGACGCAGATGCGAGCCATACACCCGCATGATCCCGGTGCGCACGATGTGCGTCCCCCAGACCAGAAGCGCGATGGAGGACAGCAGATGCAACAGCGTCAGCATCGGGCAAGGCCTCCGGCTCTGGATGGTCAACGGCCACAGCTCCCTGCACCTGGGAGGACAAAAAGCTGTGAGTTATAGAACGTTGACCATCGCCGGTAGCCGGCCGTTCACCAAAATGACATCAGTGATGACGCCACAGGTGCCTATTGCCGAGCCGCCAGCCTCATTTGGGAGTGTAGTAGCCCACGCCCAGCAGAACGTCATCGACTCGACGGATCAAGGTGTGTTTTTTCTCCACCGCATTGGTGGCCGGATTGCGCCACACGTAGTCGACGGTGCCGATGCCCTTGTCCTTGGCCATTTCGATCATCTGCTTGAACAGCGGCGTACCGGCGGCGTCGGTGATTTCACGTACGTCGACGCCCACCAGGTTGGGCGAAGCGCCACTCGCGCGGTATTTGCCGTCCTCCAGGCCAATGACGAAAACGTATTCGTCGTTCATCACGAAGCGACCCTGAGGGTCGTTGAAGGCCTGATAGGCCGCCTCTTCGCCCGAGCGCTTCACCAGCGAGACGGCTTCGTCGAGCATCTTCTGAGCGTGTTCGGCGGAGGAGCGGGGGATGTAGTAGCCGACCACCAGAATCTGATCGCCGACCTTGCGGTACAGGCTGGTCTTGTTCTCGACCTTGTTGTCGGCCGGGTTCAACCAGTGGTACTTGACCTGGCCGCTGTCGCTGGTCTTGGCCCCTTCGACTATCTCGCGGATGAAGGGCTGGCCGGCGGCATCCTTTAGATCCATCACGTTGAGCCCGACCAGTGCACGGGAAGCGCCGTTGCTGGCGAGCATGGTCCCGGCCGTGTCCAGAACAAACACATAATGCTGGCCGTCAACGAAGCCGCCCTTACGGTCATTGAAGGCTGCAAGGGCTTGCTCTGGCCCCGCTTGCTGCAGGTGTGTGGCGGCGCGATCAAGCAGTGCGTTGGCCTGTCGTGCATGGCTGCGTTCTACCGAGCCTTTGGCCTGGGCTCCATCAGTGGCGGAATACGCCAGCGGTGAGGCGCATAGCGCTGCGCCCAGTGAAAGAATCAGCAGGTTCCGGTGGTTCAGTTTCATCGGTTGCTCCTAGCCTGAGGCAGGCGATGGCTGCAAAGGTGCATGGGGACTGCCTGCTATGAAATATCCTACGGCCCGTGGGGGCATTGATATTGATCACAAGGACCGTTGGCTTCCTGCAAAAGGAGTAGGAACAATCGCCGCATGGCAGATGGACGACACGCTCCGCGCGCCGACCCGAACTTGCTACCCTTGCCCGCTGACCCAACCGAAGCCGCCCCGATGCTCAGCCTCTATCACGCTCCTGACCTTGAAACCCTCGGTGAACTGGCCACGCGCCTGCTCGCCCAGCCGCTTGCCGACCCCTTTGCCCCGGCGCTGGTGGTGGTGCCGAGCCAAGGCATGGGTCGCTGGCTGACGCTGGAGCTGGCGCGCAAGCAGGGCATCGCCATGCAGCTGGAGATTCAGCTGCCGGCCAAGTTCGTCTGGGACCTGAGTCGCACCGTGCTGGGCAGCCTGCCGGAGCAATCGGCGTTCTCCCCGACCACGCTGACCTGGCGCCTCTATGGCTGGCTTTGCGAGCCAACCAATCTCGAGCTGGCGCCACGTCTGGCGCAGTACCTCGATGATGGCGACGAGCGCCGACGATTGTCGCTGGCGGCGAAGATCGCCGACGTGTTCGACCAGTACCTGCTCTATCGCGACGACTGGCTGGCGGCCTGGGAGCGTGGCGAAACCTTCGATCTCGGCCCTGATGAAGCCTGGCAGGCGCTGCTCTGGCGCGAACTGACCAAGGACGGCCATCCGCACCGTGCGCGGTTGCTCGACGATCTGCTGCAGCGGCTCTACAGCGACGAACCCTTGCCGGGCCTGCCGGAGCGCCTGCTGGTGTTCGGCATCAGCAGCCTGCCGCCGCACCACCTGCGCGTGCTCGACGGCCTGGCGCGGCATATCGACGTGGTGGTCTGCGCACTCAACCCGAGCCGCGAGGCCTGGGGCGAGATTCGTGATATCCGCGAGCTGGCGCGCCAGCCCGAGAGCGGTGCTGACGATTGGTACCTGGACGTGGGTCATCCGCTGCTGGCAAGTCTGGGCAAGCAGGGCCGGGACTTCTTCGATTCCTTGTTCAGCCTGACAGCCAGCGAAGGCAGTCAGGAGTTCGGCCTCTACACCGAAGACGAGGACCTGCGTGACGACAGCCTGCTGCACGCGCTGCAGAATGACATCTTGCGGCTGCGCACCCGGCAGGCCGAGGAGCGCATCAGCCTGGCCGAGGACGACCGTTCGCTGGAAGTGCATATCGCTCATTCGCCGCTGCGCGAGGTGGAGATTCTGCATGACCAGCTATTGGCGCGTTTCGCCGCCAACCCGGCGCTAACGCCTGATCAGGTGGTGGTGCTGACCCCCGATATCGAGCGCTACGCACCCTTTATCGAAGCCGTGTTCGCCCCGCGCGAGGGCAGCCCGCGGATTCCCTACAGCCTGGCCGACCGCAGCCTGCGCGCTGAAATGCCGCTGATCGAAGCCTTCCTCGAATTGCTGATGCTGGCGCAGAGCCGTTTCACCGCCGAAGAAGTCCTCGCCTGGCTGGAGCAGCCGGCCATTGCCCGCCGCGCCGGCATCGAAAGCGAAGACCTGCCGCTGCTGCGCGACTGGTTGCGCGAAGCCGGCGTGCGCTGGGGCCGTGACGGCAGTCAGCGGGCGCGTCTCGGCCTGCCGGACGAATCGGCTTTTACCTGGCGCCAGGGTCTGGACCGTCTGCTGCTGGGCTTTGCCGCGCCGCCGCAACTGGCTGGCGACCACGCGCCACTGCTCGGCGAACACTGGCCGCTGGATGCGCTTGAAGGCGCGCGCGGGCAGTTGCTGGGGCGGCTGGTGGAATTTGTCGAACGTCTCGGGACACTGGCAGATCAACTGGCTCGGCCGCGTCCGTTGTCCGAGTGGGCCGATGACCTGCAAATCCTGATCGACACCCTGTGCGACGAGCGCGAAGCCGGCGACACGCTGCTCTTGTTGTCCCAGGCCTGCGCGGCGTTGCGCGATCAGGCCCAGGCTGCAGACCTGACGCGACCCATCGAACTGGAACTGGTGCACCAGCAGCTCAGCGCCGCCCTGCAGCAGGGCGGCGGCGCCTCGGGCTTTCTCACCGGTGCGGTGACCTTCTGCACCATGGTGCCGATGCGCAGCCTGCCGTTCCGCGTGGTCTGCCTGCTGGGCCTGGACGACGGCGCGTTTCCGCGACGTACACCGCCGTCGGGTTTCGACCTGATCGGTCGCCATCCGCGGCGCGGGGATCGTGCACGACGTCTCGACGACCGCTATCTGCTGCTGGAAACCCTGCTCTCTGCGCGAGAGGCGCTGTACCTGTCCTATGTCGGCCGCGACCCGCGTGACAACGCGGTGTTGCCGCCTTCCGTGTTGCTCAGCGAAGTGCTCGAAGCGGTCGATATGACCGCGGTGTTGCCGCCTGCTGATCTGACATCCAAGAGCGCCAACGAGCCTGCGCCTAAGACGGCTAGCGAAAAGATCCTTGTCGCCCACCCATTACAGCCGTTTTCTCCACGCAATTTCGGCGATGCGCCCTGTGCGGGTTTTTCGCTGCCGTGGTTCCGCGCCGCCCAGCGCCTGGCCGAGCCGCCGCAGACTCAGCCGCAACCCTTCGCCAGCCTGCTCGCCGAGCCAGACGAGGCCTGGCTGACCATCGAACCGTCGCAGCTGTTGCGGTGCTTCCGTCATCCGGCGCGCTTTCTGCTCGAGCAGCGCCTCGGTTTGCGCCTGGCTGACGATCAGGAATCGCTCGCCAGCGACGAGCCCTTCGATCTGGAGATGCCGGCCTGGAACGGCCTGCGGCGCCTTTCACTGCAGGCGATGGAGCACGGCTGGAGCGATGAAGACGAACGCCGCATGGCCTGTGCTGCCGGTTGGCTGCCGACCGGCGAGCTGGGCCAGGCGCTGTGGGGCAAGCTTCGCGGGCCGGTGCGTGCCTTCGCGCCGCGCCTGTTCGAGCTGCGCCCGGACGCGGTGCCCGAGCCGCTGCCGGTCGATATCACCCTGGCCGGCGTGCGCGTGCACGGTTGGCTCGACGGCGTGACGCCAGCCGGATTGTTCGGCTGGAAACTCGGCAAGCTGGGCGAATGGGATCTGCCGCCGTTCTGGCTGCGCCATCTGCTGCTCAACCTGTCCGCCACGTCGGGTATCGAACGCAGCAGTTTGATGCTTTCGCCTGCAGGCGATTGGCAGCTGGGCCCGCTGGCGAACGCCACCGAGCTGCTCGAACCCTGGCTCGCCGCCTATCGCAGTGCCATCCGTGAGCCGCTGCCGCTACTGCCGCGTAGCAGCCATGCCTTCGCCAAGGGTTATCGCAAGCCAGCCCGCGGCAGCGAACCGCTCGACTGTGGCCGCAAGCGCGCCCGTGAAGCCTGGCTGGGGGCGGAATTCAGCCCTATCGCTGCCGAGGCTGAAGACCCTTGGAACGCCTTGGCCTTCCGCGACTGTGATCCGCTGAATGAGCGCTTCGAAACCCTGGCCCAACAGCTGATAGGTCCCGCGCTGGATGCCTTGGCCGATGAGGAGGAAGACCAATGAAACTCGACCTGCTCGATTCGCCTTTCGACGGCCGCTCGCTGATCGAGGCCAGCGCCGGCACCGGCAAGACTTGGACGCTCACCGCGCTCTATGCCCGTTTGCTGCTGGAGCGACAGTTGTCAGTGGGCCAGATCCTCGTGGTCACCTACACAACCGCGGCGACGGCCGAACTTCGCGAGCGCATCCGTGCGCGGCTGGCCGATCTGCTGGCGGTCTATGAAGGCACGCCGAGCAGCGACGATTTCCTCAACCGCTTGCACGCGCGCTACCCGGACGAAGCCTCGCGCCGCCGGTTGCTGCTGGCGGTGCATGGCTTCGACGAGGCTGCCATCTTCACAATTCACGGCTTCTGCCAGCGCGCTCTGCAGGACGCAGCCTTCGAGGCCGGTGGAGACTTCGACAGCGAGCTGACCGCTGACGACCGCGAGATCATCGACGCGCTGCTCGCCGACGCCTGGCGCAGCGAACTGGCCGACGCCGATGCAGCCTGGGCGCGCTTCCTGGCGAAAAGCCGGATCACACCCCTGTGGTTACGCCAGCGGCTGCGCAGCCATCTGGGTAAGCCGTACCTGCGTGTGGAGCCGCAGGATGCGCCGGTTGCAGCCGACCTGCGTCCGGTAGAAGCGGCCTGGCAGCGCGCTGCCGAGTTGTGGAAGCGAGCTGGCAGCGCTTGGGTTTCTGAGCTGCTGGCCCATGGCGGGCTCAGCCAGAGCACCCACAAGAACATCAAGTTCGCCCCCTGGCAGGTGGAACTGGACGCCTATTTTTCCGACCCGGCAGTGATGTTCGACCTGCCCGACGGCGCGGCCAAATTCGGCGTTCGAGCTTTGAACAAGGCCTGTAAGAAGGGCTATGACGCGCCGGTCTGTGAGCTGGCCCATGCACTGGATGAACTGGCCGATCAGGTCGCCGAAGCGCTGCCGGCCGGCAAGCAACGGCTGATCGCCCTGCAGGTCGCACTGCTCGAACGGCTCAACAGCGAATTGCCGGAGCGCAAGGCGGCGCAGCGGCTGTTGGCCTTCGACGATCTGCTCAACCGGCTGGATCAGGCCCTGCAAGGCCCCGTCGGCGAAGACCTGGCGGCCTCGTTGCGTGCGACCTATCCGCTGGCGCTGATCGACGAGTTCCAGGACACCGACCCGATCCAGTACGCCATCTTCAACCGCATTTATGCAGAGGCCAGCGAGGCGTCGCTGTGTTTTGTCGGCGATCCCAAGCAGGCGATCTACGCCTTCCGCGGTGCGGATCTGGCGACCTATATGACCGCCAAGCAGCAGGCGGATCGCGAGCCCTTCAACCTGCCGACCAATTACCGCTCGACGCCGGAGCTGATCGCCGCGTTGAACCAGCTGTTCGATCACCCGCAGCCGTTTGCCCAATCTGATCTGCGCTATCCAGCAGTAGGTGCGGCCGACAAGCCGCGTGCGAGTTTGCGGCTGGTGGAGGCGGACGAGGCGGCGCCGCTGTCGCTTGTCTGGCTCGGCGACAATCCGCTGGGCAAGGGTGAGGCAGGGCAATTGGCGGCGAGCGACACCGCACGGCGTATTGCCCTGCAACTGGCAGGCGCTGCAGAGGGCCGTGCTGGTTTCGACAAGGACGGCGAGTTCACACCGCTCAAGGGTGGCGATATCGCCGTGCTGGTGGCCAACCACCGGCAGGCAGGGATGATCGCTGATGAACTGGCCGCACGCGGTGTGCCCAGCGTGCGCCGTGGGCGCGACAGCGTCTGGCGCAGCGAGGAGGCCGGCGAGCTGGCCGCGGTGCTGGCCGCCTACGCCGAGCCCGGTCGCGAAGGCTTGCTGCGCTATGCCCTGGCCACGCGCCTGCTGGGCCGTAGCGCCGCCGATCTCGCTCGCTGCCAGGACGATCAGCAGCAATGGGACGCCGAACGCGAAGCCGCCGAGCGTTATCACCAACTTTGGCAGCAGCAGGGCTTTATGCGCGTGTTCCGTGCCTGGCTCGATGAACAGGCGGTGGCCGAACGGCTGCTGGCGCGGGTCGACGGCGAACGTCGGCTGACCAATCTGCTGCACCTCGGCGAGCTGCTCCAGGCCGAGAGTCTGCTGCGGCCGGGGCTGGAGCCGCTGCTCGCCTGGTTCAACGCCCAACGCGGTAGCGAAGGCGCCGGCGAAGAAGCTCTACTGCGCCTGGAAAGCGATGCCGAACGGGTGCAGATCGTCACCATCCACACGAGCAAAGGCCTGGAATACCCGTTGGTGTTCTGCCCCTTCCTCTGGGACGGCAAGCTGCTCGGCAAGAACCGCGACAGCGCCCGCTGCCACGACGCCAGCGGCCAGCCGTTGCTGGACCTGGGCAGTGATGAACTGGAGGACAACCTCGAACGTGCCCGCCAGGAGGTGTTTGCCGAACAGCTGCGCCTGGCCTATGTCGCCCTGACTCGCGCCCGCGACCGGCTCTGGTTGCACTGGGGGCCTGTAAATCTCTGCAAACCAAAAAAGGACGGCAGCCTGGCCGACGAAGGTCTGCACAGCAGCGCCCTGGCTTGGCTGCTGCATGGGCGCGAACTCCCAAGTGAGCAACCGCTGAGCGAGCTGGGCAACTACCTGGCTGACCTCAACGGCGGCAGCCTGCGCCTGGCCATCGAGCAACTGGTGCAAGGAAGCGACGGCCATATGGCCTGCCTGCCGCTGGAGTCGCGCGAAGCCAGTGCTCAAGGCCCCGGCCGAGCGGCATCGCCTCAGCAGCTGTCGCAGCTCAATCGCAGCCTGCACAGCGCCTGGCGCATCGGCAGCTTCTCCGGCTTGGCCGCCGGCATGCATATGGAAGCGCCGGACCGCGATGCCCTGAACATTCCTGATGCCGGCGAGCCGGGCAGCGGCTTCTTTGCTTTCCCCCGCGGTGCGCGGGCCGGTACCTGCCTGCATGCGATCCTCGAAGACTGGGCACGGGGCAAAGGCGAGCTGGCGGAACTCGTCGAGCCTGCATTACAGGCCTACGGTCTGCCGCTGGAGTGGAAGGAAGTCGCCATCAGCCATCTGCAGAAGGTGCTCGAAACCGATATGGATGGCGCCGGCCTGACGCTTGCCGCGCTGCAATCGGTCCGTCGCCTGCCCGAGTTGGGCTTCACCTTCCCGGTGCGTGACCTGGACGTAGCGCGGCTGCGCAGCCTGCTGGTCGATCCGGCCAACGGTCTCGCCGAACCGCTGCGCGAAGCGGCGGCACGGTTGGAGTTCGACAGCCTCAAGGGTTTCCTGAAGGGCTTTATCGACCTGACCTTCGAGCACGACGGCCGCTGGTACATCGCCGACTACAAGTCCAACTGGCTCGGCCCGGATGCGGGTTACTACGGTGGCGAACGGCTGCTGCAGGCGCTGGCGGGCGAGCATTACTACCTGCAATACCTGATTTACCTGGTGGCGCTACGGCGCTTTCTGCGTCAGCGCCTGGCGGATTTCCAAGACGATCAGCTCGGCGGCGCTTTCTACCTGTTCCTGCGTGGCATGCCGGAGGCCGGGGTGTATTTCGCGAGGCCGGATGATGCCTTGCTCGATGCGCTGGATCGGTTGTTTGAGGAGGGGCGGTGATGGTGCGCTTTGGCGGCATTGACCGCGAATGTGGGCGTGGCAGCGCCTTCCTGCCTATCAGGAGCGACATATGACCCTTGCCGATCTACCCCTCGGCCCGCTGGAACGCGCACTCGTCGCCAGCCTGCAGCGGCTCGAACCGGCGGCACCCGAGCCGGTGCTACTCGCCGCCGCGCTCTGCTGCGAGGCGCTGACATCGGGCGACGTTTGCCTACCGCTCCAACGATTCGCCGGTAAGCGCCCCTGGCCTGAGGTCGATCTTAGCCTGCCGTCGCTGGCTCAATGGCGTACGCAGCTTGAGGCTTCCCCGTTGATTGGCGCGCCAGACGAATACGCGCCGCTGACCCTGATCGGTGACAGGCTCTACCTGGCCCGTTACCAGGCGTATGAACAGCAGCTGGCGGAGCAGCTGCTGGCTCGCGCGGCGGACGCACCGGATGTCGATGACGCTCAACTGAGCGACAGCCTGGCGCGCTTGTTTGCGTTCAATCAGCAAAGCCCTGACTGGCAGCGCCTCGCCGCCGCTCAAGCGGTACGCCGGCGCCTGGCGGTGATCTCCGGCGGCCCCGGTACCGGAAAAACCACCACTGTGGTGCGACTGCTGGCGGCATTGCTGGAACAGCCCGGTGGCGAACGCCTGGCCATCGGCCTTGCCGCCCCCACCGGCAAAGCGGCGGCGCGCATGGCCGAAGCGATCCGCAACGCCAAAGCCGATCTGCCGGTCAGTGATGCGGTGAAGGAGGCGCTGCCGGACGAGGCGCGCACCCTGCATCGCTTGCTCGGCAGTCGCGGCGACAGCCCGAAGGTGCGCCACGATGCGGCCAACCCGCTGGCGCTGGACGTGCTGGTGGTGGACGAAGCTTCGATGGTCGATCTGGCGTTGATGGCCAAACTGGTCGCTGCGCTGACGCCGAAGGCAAGGCTGATCCTGCTCGGCGACAAGGACCAGTTGGCCGCTGTCGAAGCCGGCGCGGTGTTCGCCGAGCTGTGTGAAGGACGTGGTTTCGATAGCCAGGCCGCGGCCGATCTGCAACGCATTACCGGGCAGAACGTAGCGGTCGAGAGGCCGCGATCGCGACTTGGCGATGCGGTGGTGCTGCTCACCCACAGCCACCGCTTCGCCGGCGACAGCGGTATCGGCGAGCTGGCGCGGCGAATCAATAGCGGCGATGCCAAGGGCACGGCCGCGCTGCTGCAGGAGGGGCGCGCAGACCTCGCCTGGAGCGCAACGCCCAGTCCCGCCGCACTGATCGAACGACTGGAGCAGGGCTATTCGCCCTATCTGCAGGCCGCACGCCAGGCCGATCCGTCCGCCGCGTTCGAGGCCTTTAACGGCTTCCGTGCGCTCACCGCCCAGCGCGAAGGCGCCTTTGGCGTTACGGGCATCAACGAGGCGCTGGAAGCGCGCTTCAAACGACGCCTCGGTGTGCCGGCGCGCGAGCGCTGGTATCCCGGCCGCGCTGTGATGGTCCGGCAGAACGACTACGCGCTGGGCCTGTTCAACGGCGATATCGGTCTGTGTCTGAAAACCGAGCAGGGTCTGAGGGTGTTCTTCGAAGGTGATGAGGGCTATCGCGGCTTTGCCCCAGCGCGCCTGCCGAGCCATGACAGCGCCTTTGCCATGACTGTGCACAAGAGCCAGGGCTCGGAGTTTGCCGAAGTGCTGCTGGCGCTGCCGGAACAACCCAGCCCGCTGCTGACGCGCTCGCTGTTCTATACCGGTATCACCCGCGCCAAGCGCAAGGTGGAGATCTGGGCGCTGCCGGCGCGGCTGGCCGAGGCGGTGATCACTCGCGCCGAGCGTGCCGCCGGGCTCGCCGAGCGATTGGCGTCTAGCGACGCAATGGACAGATCCGAAGCGGCTTCCGTGGCCAAGCCGTCGCCGATCAGCGAACCGGTGGCCGATCAGCTCAGCCTGTTCTGATACGTGCGCGGCCGCTCGAAGCCGGCCTGTTCGCGACGCTTCTCAGCCGGTTTCGTGAAACGGTTGCGCGTATGCCTTGAGGGATTCTGTTCCGATGGGCATTCGCTGATAACGGACAACCGACAACTGGGGCCTGCGATGAAAAGTTTCTTTCTTATTGTATGGGCCTTGCTCAGTCTGACGGCCACCGGTTTCGTGGCCCGCGAGCTCTGGTTCGCCCCATCTTGGATCAACACGTTAGCTTTGCTGTTGCCCGCCTACTACAGCCTCTGCTTTTTCCAGCTGATTCGTGCAGCCTTTCGTCCCTGGGGGCTGCTAGGGCCACGGCGGCGTAGTGGGTTCTGGGTGTGCCTGTTGTTGCTGCCGTTGTGTCTCTGGCCACTTCGGTCTGCTTACGAGATCTGGCAGGAGGGGGCCTATGGGCTCAGGGATGATGGCGATGAAGCCCGCCTGATGATCGTTCGCCCGCTGCTCGCATGGCTGCAGGAGCTGGTCGGCTACCTGGGCCCGATGCTTGTGTTGGTTGCAGCCGGGGTGGGCATGGCACTGCTGCTGTTGCGCCTGTCGCGCGGCCAGGTTGTTCGCTAGCGGCATACGCTTCGCTGATCGCGATGCTTCTTTCAATAGTGGCGCAGGCTGCGCTCCATTCGTTTGCAAGGGCGGCAAGGGTGTTGATGAAGGGATTTTGGAACCGGACTCTGCTGTTAAGCCTGGCCGTTTGTTTCGGCGCGCATGGCACGGAACTGCAGCTAGTGACTGGCGATGACTACGCCCCGCTCACGGGACGAGCGCTGTCCGGGGGAGGGATGCTGACGGCGGTGGTGCAGGCGGCACTCGACCGCAGCGGGACCGCGTCGTCGCTTGCCTGGCAGCCCTGGAAGCGGGGCTACATGATGACCCTACGCGGCGAGTACGACGCGACATATCCCTATATCCGGGCCAGACAGCGCGAGCAGGCGTTTCTTTATTCGGCACCGCTGTACGTGTCCGAGCAGCACCTGTTCAGTCGCGCCACGGAGGCGGTCGAGGTCGATGAACTTGCCGGCAGCAGCGGCAGACGGCTTTGCCTCCCCCTGGGCTGGCAGCTGCCAGTCGCGGTTCAGTCGCTGGTTGATCAGGGGGTGCTGGTCCGCCATTCGCCGCGGGGTTTGAACGAATGCGCACTGTTGCTGTTGCTCGGTCGAGATGACTTCTTTCTGGCCGATCTTCAGCTGGGCCTCCATGCTCTGCAGTCAACCGGAGCGGCTCGGTCGCGGTTTCATGTTTCCGGCTCGGTGCTGAGCCGTCAGACGATGCATCTCATCGTCCCGCGCAGCCGGCCAGACGCCGCACAACTGATCGAAAGCTTTGACCGGGGGCTTCAAGCCCTGCGGGAGAGCGGCGACTATCAGCGGCTGATCGAGTCGTTCACATCCGATGAAGTGTCCCGGCGCCAACTCACCACGACCGCGCAATGACAGCTGCAATGGCGGGTGTTTGGTAAAGACGTCAGCGTTCGAGCAGCGTGAGCACCAGCGGCAAGCTGGCCGCGGCGAGCAGCGTCTGCAGGGTGATGATGCCCGCCATCAGATGACTGTCACCGCCGAGCTGGCGGGTCAGCACATAGGCGGTGGGCGCTGTGGGCAGGGCAAAGAACAGCACAATGATGGTTGTTTCCATTGCGGGCAAATGGAGCAGCCTGGCAACGGCATAGGCCAAGAGCGGAACCGCCAGCAGTCGCAGGGCGCTGTTCCAGCCGAGCGCTGGGATTTCACCACCGAGCTCCCGCGGCTTCAGCGCTGCACCGACGCACAACAGGCCCAGGGGCAGGCTGGCAGCGGCGAGCAGGCTCAACAAGCGATCGGTGCCGCCGGGCAACCCCAAGCCTGAGAGATTCACCAGCGCGCCGGTCAGGCAGGCGAGTATCAGCGGGTTTTTCAGGATCGGCAGCAGCAACGAGCGCACGCTGACGCCGCGCTCGGCGGTCAGCGCCCACACCGACATCACGTTTACCGTGGGTACCATCAGCGCCAGCATCAGCGCTGCCAGCGCCAGTCCTTCCTTACCAAACAGGCTGCCCACCGCCGCAAGCCCGAGATAGGTGTTGAAACGCAGGCCGCCCTGAGCAAAGGCACCGAAGCGGGCCGCCGGCCAGTTGCGTACGCGTTTGAGCAGTAATAAAGCCACCCACACGAGCCCCAATGCGAGCATGACTGCCCCGGCCAGGCGAGGCAGCGCGGGGTTGTCCAGCGGAGCGGTGGCCAGGCTGCTGAATAGCAGTGCCGGGAACAGCACGAAGTAGTTGATCCGCTCGGCGCCTGGCCAGAATGCCTCACTGGGAAAGTCCCGCAGTCGCAGAAAGTAGCCGGCTATGATCAGGGCGAATAAAGGCCAGAGGGCGAGCAGAAGGGCGGTCACGCGATACATCCAACAATGTAGGTGACTCGATAGTGGCGCCTCGCGCCGGTGTCGGCAAGAGACGCGCGGCGTATCTGGCGCTGCGTCAAAGCGGCTGTTGCACGTTCATCGGGAAATCAGTAGCGATGATGTCCAAGTGATATCATTGCCGGCGCCTTACCATGAGCCACCCTGATGCAACCCCTAGAACAGCAGTCCGCTGAAGATTTCCGCGATACCCCGCATGGCAGACAGCTGCTCGGAGGCTTTCGTGGTTTGCTGTTTGCGCCAGACCTGGAGCGCGAGTTTCGTCGTTACCTAGGACGTCAGGCACGCTTCGCACAGGTACTGGGCGCCTGCCTGCTGCTGGTCGTGGTTGCCGGCTACCACTATGTCGAATGGCAGCTGTATGCCGAGTCGGACCCGCAGTGGCTTCGTGAACTGGCGCTATTGCGCTTAGTGGAGGCGGCACCGGGCGTCGCGATTCTCGTGATGACGCTGTTTAACTGGCGAATTCGTCTGGTTGCCAACCGCCTGTTCCCGTTGCTGCTGGTGCTGGTCGGAATCGTCGCTGCGCGCATCGATATCCACTACGAGGTCTCCCAGCCAGAACTGGCGTTCCGCTACGGTGCGGGTCTGTTAATCGTCTGTTCGTTCTTCTTTCTCGGCATTACCTTCTGGCGCGCGCTGATCAGCGCGGCATCGATTATCGTGATCGATATCCTGATGGCGGCGCTCATCCTGTCGTCCAGCGAAATGCAGGTGCACTGGATCGCGGTCAGTTATTACGTCCTGCTGTTGTTGATCGGAGCAATCAGCCGCTATATCCACGAGTATTCGCAGCGTGAGCAATTCCTGGTGCGCCAGCTCCTCGGCTGGGTCGCTCAGCACGACTCGCTGACTGGCCTGGCCAACCGCCGTAGCTTTGATACAGCCTTGCGGCAGACGCTGTTGCAGGCCCGTCGGGACCGCCAACCGTTGGCCCTGATACTGCTGGATCTGGACAATTTCAAAGCCTACAACGACAGCTTGGGCCACCCGGCTGGCGATGCGCTGATCCGTGATTTCGGCGAGCTATTGGGCCGCTTCTCGCGGCGGCCGATGGACCTGGCGGCACGGGTTGGCGGCGAAGAATTCGCCTTGCTGCTGCTCAACTGCGATGTGAGTTCGGCGCAGGCCATTGCGGCGCAGCTGCTGTCGGCATTCACCGAACGTGGCATACCGCACCCCGCATCGGCTCAGGGCGCTTGCGCCACGACAAGCATTGGCATAGCAATGTGGCAGCCGGGGCAGACTGCCGAGCAGCTCTATCAGGCTGCCGATGCCGCGTTGTACCAAGCCAAGCAGGATGGAAAGAACCGCTACGTGCTGCGGTGACCGTCGCTCAGCGGCGCGGTGTGACGGGGCGGGTGCGTCCGCTGCCGTCAATGGCCACAAAGACGAACACCGCCTCGGTGACCTTGCGCCATTCGCTGGACAGCGGGTCGTCGCTCCATACCTCGACCAGCATGCGGATCGAGCTGCGGCCGACATCCAGCGTCTGGGTGTAGAACGACAGCTGCGCGCCGACTGCCACCGGCACCATGAAGGCCATGCGGTCGATGGACACCGTGGCTACACGGCCCGCGGCGACGCGGCTGGCCATGGCCGTGCCGGCCAGATCCATCTGGGACACCAGCCAGCCACCGTAGATATCGCCGAAACCGTTGGTCTCACGCGGCAGGGCGGTCAGCTGCAAGGCCAGGTCGCCCTGCGGGATTGGGTCTTCCTGTTCGTATTCGTTCATCGCTTGGACTCGCGGCGCGTTTGTTTTTCTTGCGCGAAAAAGCCCGCAGCAGTGCGGGCGGGGCGAGTATAGCGGCTGTAGGTAGGGACAGCGACCGAACAGGCCTAAAGTTCAGTATCGTCACCAGATTGTCATATTCAGTTCATAGAGTGTTCACACGGCCTGCAGACAATGGCCCCCGTTCCAAACACTGACACACCCCTGCTAGGAGCATGGAATGAAACTGAATCGTTTGATGGCGGCCCTGACCTTTGTTGCCGCTGGTGTAGGCGCTGCCAACGCAGTGGCCGCGGTTGACCCAGCACTGCCGACCTATGAGAAGACCTCCGGCGTTTCCGGCAACCTGTCCAGCGTCGGTTCCGACTCCCTGGCCAACCTGATGACCCTGTGGGCCGAAGACTTCAAGCGTGCCTACCCGAACGTCAACATCCAGATTCAGGCTGCCGGCTCCTCCACCGCACCGCCGGCGCTGACCGAAGGCACTGCCAACCTCGGCCCGATGAGCCGTCCGATGAAGGACAACGAAATTCAGGCCTTCGAAGAAAAATACGGCTACAAGCCGACGGCCGTGCCGGTCGCCATCGACGCCCTGGCCGTGTTCGTCCACAAGGACAACCCGATCAAGAGCCTGGACATCGAGCAGGTCGACGCCATTTTCTCCAGCACCCGCCTGTGCGGCGGCGAAAAGGACATCACCACCTGGGGTGACGTCGGCCTGACTGGCGAGTGGGCGAGCAAGCCGATCCAGCTGTTCGGTCGTAACTCGGTCTCCGGCACCTACGGCTACTTCAAGGAAGAAGCGCTGTGCAAGGGCGACTTCAAACCTAACGTCAACGAGCAGCCTGGGTCCGCTTCGGTGGTGCAGTCGATCTCCAGCACCCTGAACGCCATCGGTTACTCAGGCATTGGCTACAAGACTTCCAGCGTCCGCGCTGTGCCCCTCTCCAAGGGCGGCGAAGCCTTTGAAGCCAACGAAGAAAACGCTCTGGCTGGCAAGTTCCCGCTGGCTCGCTTCTTCTACGTCTACGTCAACAAGGCGCCGAACAAACCGCTGAGCCCGATCGACGCCGAGTTCCTCAAGCTTGTGCTGTCGAAGCAGGGCCAGGAAGTCGTGGTCAAGGACGGCTACATCCCGCTGCCGAAGAAAGTGGTCGACAAGACCCTCAGCGACCTGGGTCTGCAAAACGACTAAACCCAGCAGCGTTCAGGTCTGCAGCGACCGCTGCAAGGCTTGAGTATGACGCCCGCCACGCACCTTGCGCCGGCGGGCGTCGTCACGTCACCTCGCTGTAATTTTTCTGTCACACAGCTGCATTAAATTAGGCGCCCGACCGGCCATCAAGCCAGGAAACGACTCGCGCCAACGCGGCGCAGCAGTTTTAAGCGGCCTGAGTGGCCAGGAACCTTCGCATGAACGATATCGAGACCATGAGCGCGAATTCCGATGTGCAACGGCTGGATTTCAATACCCCTGCCTTGCAACGCAAGCGCCGTATCCGCGCGCTGAAAGACAAGCTGGCGCGCTGGTATGTCTCCATTGGTGGCCTCGCTGTGCTTGGCGCCATCACCCTGATTTTCTTCTATCTCGCCCAAGTGGTAGCGCCCATGTTTCAGGGCGCCGAACTGGAGGCGCGTGAAGTGCAGCAGCCAGCCTGGCTGGCCGATGCCGGCGAGCCGCTGTTGCTGGCCGTGGAAGAGCAGAACAAGGTGGCGATGCGCCTGGGCAGCGATGGCGCTGTGCGCTTCTTCAGCGTACCCACGGGCGAACTGCTGCGTACTGTAGAGCTGCCGCTCCCGGCTGGCAGCCAGATCGTCTCGGTCGGCCAGGACACACCTGGCAATCGTCGCATGGTGCTGGGGCTGAGCAACGGCCAGGTGCTGGTTGCCGAGCACAACTACAAGGTCAGCTACCCGGAAGGCACTAAGACCATCACGCCGCAGCTGGACTATCCCTTCGGTGAGGAGCCGCTGAACCTCGACCCGCAAGGGCGGCCCATCGAGCATGCCGGCATCAGTCTCAACGGCTCGACCCTGATGGTCGCAGGCGCGACGAATGGCGCTTTGCATGCCTTGAAGATCGCATCCACCGAAAACCTGATGACCGGTGAAACAACGCTTGAAGAGGAGCGCATGGATCTGCCGCAACTCTCCGAACCGATCAAGGCGCTGCGTATCGACCCGCGGCACATGTGGTTGTTCGCGGTGAGCGGTCGCGCCAGCGTCGACGTCTTCGATGTGCGCCGCAAGCAGCTCAACGGACGCTACAAGTTGCTGAGCGGCAAAGGTGAGATCACCACGGTGGCCTCGCTGCTGGGCGGCATCTCGCTGATGGTAGGTGACTCGACGGGCGGCATCGGTCAGTGGTTCATGGTGCGCAGCAGTGATGGCCAGGCCGAGCTGAAGAACGTGCGCAACTTCCAGCTGGCCGATCAACCGATCACGCAGATTCTTCCTGAAGAACGCCGCAAGGGTTTCCTTGCCCTCGACAGCGCCGGCACCCTGGGCATCTTCCACAGCACGGCGCATCGCGAGCTGCTGACCGAGCAGGTCGCCGAGGGCGCCGCCGTCGCCGCCATGTCGCCTCGGGCCACGCGCCTGTTGGTCGAGTCAGGTGACCAGCTGCAGCGTTTCGTGATCGACAATCCGCACCCGGAGATTTCCTGGAGCGCGCTGTGGGGCAAGGTCTGGTACGAAAGCTACCCGGAGCCTGACTACGTCTGGCAGTCGACCTCCGCGACCGGTGACTTCGAGCCGAAGCTGAGCCTTTCACCCCTGGCGTTCGGCACGCTCAAGGCCGCGTTCTACGCGATGCTGCTGGCCGCTCCGCTGGCGATCTGCGCCGCGCTGTACACGGCCTACTTCATGGCGCCGACGCTGCGCCGCAAGGTCAAGCCGGTGATCGAACTGATGGAGGCGCTGCCGACGGTCATCCTCGGCTTCTTTGCCGGCCTGTTCCTCGCGCCCTACCTGGAAAATCACCTGCCCGGCATTTTCAGCCTGCTGTTGCTGATGCCCGTGGGCATCCTTCTGGCCGGCTGGTTCTGGAGCCGGTTGCCAGAAAATATTCGCCTGAGCGTGCCGGATGGCTGGGAAGCCCTGCTGCTGATCCCCGTCATCCTGGCGGTGGGCTGGGGCTCTCTGGCGGTCAGTGGACACCTGGAGAACTGGTTCTTTGGCGGCGACATGCGCCTGTGGCTGTCCAACGACATGGGCATTCCGTTCGATCAGCGCAACGCCCTGGTCATTGGCATCGCGATGGGCTTCGCGGTGATCCCGACCATCTACTCGATCGCCGAAGACGCCGTGTTCAGCGTGCCGCGCAGTCTCACCCTGGGTTCCCTGGCGCTGGGTGCGACGCCCTGGCAGACGTTGACCCGCGTGGTGCTGCTGACGGCCAGCCCAGGCATCTTCTCTGCGTTGATGATCGGTATGGGCCGCGCCGTCGGCGAAACCATGATCGTGCTGATGGCCACCGGCAACACGCCGATCATGGAAGCCAACATCTTCGAAGGCATGCGCACCCTGGCGGCCAACGTGGCGGTGGAAATGCCCGAATCGGAAGTGGGCAGTACCCACTACCGGGTGCTGTTCCTCGCCGCGATGGTGCTGCTGATGTTCACCTTTGTGATGAACACCCTGGCGGAGCTGATCCGTCAGCGCCTGCGCCGCAAGTACGCCAGCCTCTAATACAGAACGCAGCCGGCGACGGCTGCGACAAGTTTTCGACAAAGGTATCGATCCGTGAAAAAGGATTCGCTGAAAACCTGGATCAAGAGCGGCAGCCCCTGGGTCTGGATGAACGCCGGCGCCGTTTCCATCGCTGTGATCATGACCCTCGGCCTGCTGGCGGTGATCGCCGTGCGCGGCCTGGAGCATTTCTGGCCGGACGACGTCATCGTCGCCGACTACCAGATTCCGGGTGCCGAGCCGCGGGTAATGGCAGGTGAAGTCGTACAGGCCGAAGAGGTGCCGCGCGCACGCCTGGCGGCCAGCGGCTTGCCGGTGGACGTCGAGGGCGGCGAGTTCATGACCCGTGAACTGCTCAAGGTAGGTAACCGCGAAGTTTACGGCGCGGATTTCTCCTGGGTCGTTGGCGAGTGGCTGAGCAACTCGCGCAAGCCGGCCGATCTGGTGGCGCTGGAGCGCCGCGAGTGGGGCAACTTCTATGGCGAGCTGTTGAACGTCAAGGAAAGCGGCCAGCTGGTTGCCGAGGGCGAGGGGGCATGGCCAGAGCTGCAAAAGCGGATTGACCGCATCGACGAGCTGCATGCTGACATTGCCAAGCTGGAGAAGGTCGACATCGGCCGCATCAACCATGGTCTGGAACGCCTGCGCCTGAAAACCCGCAAGCTTGAACTGGATGATCAGCTCGATGCGACTGCCCAGGCCGAACTGGATGCCGAGCGTGCGCAGTGGGACGCCGAGTACAAGGCGCTTGAGGGCGAGCTGACCTCGCTCTACACCGGCTTTAACCGCGACAGCATCACCATGCGCACCATGGACGGTCAGGAAAAGGAGATCAGCCTCGGCAAGATCGTCCGCGCCTATCGCCCGAACGCCATGTCGACGCTCGACAAGCTGGGCTTCTACTTTGCCAAGGTCTGGGAGTTCGTCAGCGACGAACCACGTGAGGCAAACACTGAAGGCGGCATCTTCCCGGCGATTTTCGGCACTGTGCTGATGACCATCATCATGGCGGTGATCGTCACCCCGTTCGGCGTAATCGCCGCGGTCTACCTGCGTGAATATGCCAAACAGGGCGTACTGACCCGCATCATCCGCATCGCGGTCAACAACCTCGCCGGGGTCCCCTCGATCGTCTACGGCGTGTTCGGCCTGGGCTTCTTCGTCTACGTCCTGGGTGGTTCGCTTGATCGGATCTTCTACCCCGAAGCAGCGCCTGCGCCGGTATTCGGTACGCCGGGCCTGATGTGGGCCTCGCTGACGCTGGCGATCCTGACGTTGCCGGTGGTCATCGTGGCCACCGAGGAAGGCCTGGCGCGGATTCCGCGAATCCTTCGCGAGGGCTCGCTGGCGCTGGGTGCGACCAAGTCCGAAACACTGTGGAAGGTGGTCCTGCCAATGGCCAGCCCGGCGATGATGACCGGCCTGATTCTCGCGGTGGCCCGTGCCGCCGGCGAAGTGGCTCCGCTGATGCTGGTGGGTGTGGTCAAACTGGCGCCGAGCCTGCCGCTCAACGGCAACTACCCCTACCTGCACCTCGACCAGAAGATCATGCACCTGGGCTTCCACATCTATGACGTCGGCTTCCAGAGCCCCAACGTCGAGGCGGCGCGGCCATTGGTTTATGCGACGGCCTTGCTGCTGGTGTTGGTGATCGCGACGCTGAACCTCAGTGCGGTCGTGATCCGTAACCACCTGCGCGAAAAATACAAAGCGCTCGACCACTAACAGCCGACAGACCCGCTGGAGGCCCGGCGCTGCCACGATTGCAGCCCGCGCTTCTAGCCTCCAGCGATACGGAGACATCCATGTCACAAGCAAAGACGCATTCCATCGACATTTCGGCGCTGGGTCGCGACAAGCGCGCGCTGAGCCTGGCCAACGAAGCCGTGGCCATCGAAGTGCCTGACCTGAGCCTCTACTACGGCGAAAAGCAGGCGCTCTACAACGTCAGCATGAACATTCCGCGTCAGCGCGTAACGGCCTTCATTGGTCCGTCCGGTTGCGGCAAGTCGACCCTGCTGCGCTGCTTCAACCGCATGAACGACCTGGTCGACGGCTGCCGCATCGAAGGCGCCATCAACCTCGATGGCCACAACATCTACCGCAAGGGCGAAGATGTCGCCGACCTGCGTCGTCGGGTCGGCATGGTGTTCCAGAAGCCCAACCCGTTCCCCAAGAGCATCTACGAGAACGTCGTCTACGGCCTGCGAATACAGGGCATCAAGCAGAAGCGCGTGCTCGACGAAACCGTAGAATGGGCGCTCAAGGGTGCCGCGCTGTGGGAAGAGGTTAAGGACCGCTTGCACGAATCGGCCCTCGGTCTTTCCGGTGGTCAGCAGCAGCGTCTGGTCATCGCCCGCACCATCGCCGTGCAGCCCGAAGTGCTGCTGCTGGACGAGCCGAGCTCAGCGCTCGACCCGATTTCCTCGTTGAAAGTCGAAGAGCTGATCTACGAGCTCAAGG
>Ga0208645_1000427_pt1 | contig 46317 bp, 45 predicted proteins | sample VirMetDEL_Sep_01_FD_184519 | JGI IMG/M metagenome (GOLD analysis project Ga0208645, IMG submission 184519) | Aqueous microbial communities from the Delaware River and Bay under freshwater to marine salinity gradient to study organic matter... | ecosystem: Environmental > Aquatic > Marine >... | reverse complement strand
TAATTCCAGCACCGAGAGTCAGTGTTTCGCCACCATAAATTGCAAATGCTCTCTTTCCAAGATTTTCTGCATCTCTATCTGATGTTCCAGCATTCGCAGATAATGCATGTCTGAGAATATAACCAGAGGAAACTGAAAGATTGGAAACCGTAAATGTATTAACATCAACTCTTGTATTAACAATAAAGTCCCCAACATTATTATTACTTCCGTCAATGATTCTAATCTTATTTCCAGCAACTAATCCGTGTCCTGTTGCAGTGATAGTGTTTCCACTTGCAGTAAATGCAATGGACTTACCTACAACATAAGCATAATGATTAGAAGTAATTACTGGGTCACCAGATGTCTTGGCAACCGAAATTTGAGTGGCAGATCCAACAGCAGTAATGCGATGATAAGTGTCTGATGTTGTGCCAGCACCGGTAAACTGAACTACATCACCAATTGCGGCAGAAATACCTGCGGCAGTAACATCAAATGTTGCCGCACCATTACCACCAATATCAGCGGTACTAAAATACAGTGTTCCAGCACTGTATCCAGAACCAGATGCAAGTATTGATGCATCTGTTACACTTCCAGCACCGTTTACTGTAACTTTTGCCGTTGCTCCATTCCAGGTTCCCGTTGCAGATCCATTCAGAAGTCTTACATTAAAGTGCTCTCCAGGTGTATAGGATGCTCCAGAAGTACCAACCTCACCATATGCAATACCCTGAAGTCCGTGTCTTCTGGCAAAAGTAATTGTGCTTACGCCAGCAGAATTGGAAATAGAGGAAATATCGAGACCAACACCAAGTTTTGTGAGTAATGTATCTGCAGTTTCTCTAGTAATACTCTTTTTGAGATCGTTTGTTACAACTTCACCAAGAGGAGATACTTTTGCATAAGACTTTGCAGATGCTGGATTGTCGTTTACATTATCTCTATCAAGTTGCGGATAAAGATCGACAATATTTTGACCATACTTCAGGTCTGTAAATTCTTTAGAGACAGCATTACCAGAATTTGCAACATAAAGATGGAAAATTCCATCACGTTCACCATCCACATAATCTTGGATTACTTCATTTCTATAGATGTAGAAGTTTGATTGTAAGTCATTTCTCTCAAATCTTGGAGAAACATCAGTTCTAATTCCAGTATTGTTTGATGATGTTGCTCCAGGAACATTGCTAGTTATGGAGTAACTAAACGTCATATCATCAACAACAGTAACCGTATGAGTTCCGTTGTATCCACTAGTGGCAGCACCTACGGTATTATTCGCATCAGTTACGTTACGAACAATAATGCTGTCACCAGTTGTGAGATTGTGAGGAAGTTCGGTTCTTACTGTTGCCGTTGGACTGCTAAAAGTACAGGTGGCAATGAATCTTGGATTTCTGTTATAATCATAGTCATCTGCCGCAGTAATTGTGGTCTTATTAAAGTCTGTATCATCCGTGCCACGATATCCAGTCGAACTGGATTCTTGGATGACAAATCCATCTTCAGGTGTCTTGGAACCAGAAAGTTCTTTTGGAACTACAACTCTGACCTTATAAATCTTTTCATCAAGGCTTCTTGTATCGGCAATTCTCTTAATATAAGATGCTTCTGACGTTCCTGTAAGAGAAGAAATTGCCGAATAGATTGTATTTCCAGTTGCTCCAGTGGTAATATACCATTGAGAACCATCCCACTGAACTGGATGTCCAATGTCACCAGCAATCTTATCGGATACTCTACTCAGAACTTTAAGGTTTGTTCCGCCATAGACAGCAATTGGAGAATCATTGTTTGCATCCGATTCTGATGCTGCCAACTTAAATGTTGTCGTGCTTCCACTCGGAACAATTGCATAATAAACGGTATTGGTTCTCAGATTCTCTGGTAAATCTCCATCATCACTAATAATGATTACTTTTTCACCAGTTGCAAGTGTATGTGTGCCTGATGAAAGTGTAAAGATATTAGTTGATGGTGCTCCGACAGAATATTCTTTGACGGAACTGGTGGCACCATCGGACATCAGAATATCTGCCGAGTATTCTGTTCCACCAACTTCTAAGTATAACTTATCAGCAACTCTGGCACCAACTCTATATCCTTGGGTCAGAACTGGGGGAACAATATCTTCGGAGGTAAATCCATTAAGATATAACTTGGTTGTGCTATTTGATGCATCATAATCAATTGTCAACCAATCAACATTTTCTTCCGAACCAGTGATTGCTCTTGGTGGAATAATGTGAGTAATATATGCCTTATTATCCTTTGTGAATGCCTCTTTCTTAAATCCACCAGCAGCAAGTGATATCTGTCCAAAGTTTGAGTTGGAGTTGGTGATGGACATATCAGCACCACTCAAACACTCAAAGTGCTTGTTATATCCAATTGCGAAAACAGAAACTATCTGAATAAATGCATCATTAGAAGCTTTGATGTGTGTGGATTCCCATCCACTTCTATAAATTGCATCGGGATCTAAGTGATATACGGTTCCTTTAGATGAGGAATTGCCAGAAAGTGCTCCACCAGTCTCTGGGACAATGGCAATATTGTCACTATAATCTCTTGCAGATTCGCTATATTTTACAAATGCACGGTCATCTTTTTGGAGTGATACACCAGTGAATTGTGCAACAACCATTGAGCGGAAACCAGTTGCCTTGCTTCCATCGGCGTGCATACCATTCATACCCCATACAGAACGCATGGAGATGTTAAAGATATAAGGAGATGCACCAGATACGGTGTCAGTCTCAATGGTAACAAATTCATTACCAGAGATGACACCAGGAGTCGTCATCGTTGCTGGTGCATAAAGTAAGTTGTAATAGAAGATATTTGCATTATTTGCATCTACTTCACTTACTTTTGTGGAGATATTGTAGTTTGTATCTCCATCAACAGGTGTTACACCACTAATACGAATTGGTGTTCCTGCCGAAAGACCGTGTGGGGTTTCTGTGGTTACAGTAACTCTGTTGGTTACTACACCGCCACTACCTGCCTCAATACTTGTAATTTTGATTGGATCTGGAGCAAAAGCACCGACAATCTCATATTCTGGTCTTTGTGGCTCAAATCCTTTTGGAAGTGATGGGAACTTATCATCAATATCTCTACCAGAACCAATCCCATATGCGACAGAGAGTTTCGCATAATACATTCCAAGGTCAGTAATATTATAATTCTGAACCTCATTTACACCATCGGCATACTCAAATACCGTGAGTTTGTGGTGTGAGAAGGTTGGAACTGCCTGATTAGTTACACTGAAGTTATTATTCTTTGTATAAACTGTTCCGAGTTCATCTCCATCAAAGAGAGAAAACTGCCAGAAATAACCTGCGCCAGTAATTCTAAAGATTGCCGAATTTGGTGTGCTGTCCGTTGGATTTGGAACATACTTAGGACGAACCTTGGTCTTTCTTAAGTCAAGACCAACGATTGATACGCCTCTGGGAACAATGACACCACCATTAATACTGTTAAATCTATAAAGGTGATTGTCGGATTGTGTTAAGTCAAAGTTAGATTCCAGTGTGAGATAAAAATCTGCTGGAACAATTTCTGCGGCAGATGCATCAGAACGAATAACCTTTGGAGTTCCACCATCATTAAAAATTGACCATCCTGGTCTATTATCAACAATGTGCTCACCAGGCATCAGGAGAATGGTAGTCTTCTCAGTCTCGTCGTTACTATCTCCCTTGACATAAGAGAATCTTGCTGCCTCAATCAGTGCCCTCTGAATGGTCTTAAAGGGGCGAGCAAGTGAGTTGCCAGTGTTAAGAATACTATCTGTTGAGTCTAAGTCTGATGGACTTACATATAAAATACGACCTTCTGTATTCTTAATAAAATTATCAAGTTTGTTGAGTGGCATCTTATTATGATTCCTGGGACATTTCTATGTTTTATTTATTAACCCATCAAATCCTCCTCGTCATAGTAATAGACTTCATCATCTGGCATATCTTCTGGGTTTTCTAAGTCAACAGGAAATAAACAAGGATGCACCTCCTCATCTATAAGATAGAAAGAACTCCTGTATAAGTCTTCTGGCTCGAAGGATGTTTCTTTATTTGCGAGTTCTACTAATTCTTCATCTTCCAAGTGTCCATCAGGTAGTTCATCAAAGGTGAATGGAACCTGATTAATGAAATACATCTTCACTATCATACTGTGGTCCAAATACCAACAGTATGCAGTGTCAATCTTATAAGACATAGTGGATGCTTTTGTCTTATTTATTTTAATGTCGGTAGGGAGACTTGAACTCCCACGGGCACAATGCCCAACAGATTTTCTTACCACTACAAGTTTCCTTGCCCTTACGGTTTTGTGGTCTGGACTATACCTTCACCATACTTTTCAGTTTAGGTGCTCCCCGTCTAGTCTCTACACCTTCATCTTGCGATGCTTGGCTCGGGATTGCCATTTTACAGGTTTCCCCGAATTTGAGGAGTGTCACTCATAAGGTTTCCCAAATGAGGCTCAATTTTCTAAGTCTGGTGTGTCTACCGATTCCACCATACCGACGATGAGACCATTATAACTCAAAGAGTGCTAATGGTCAATGCTGGTTGCGTGGATCGAACACGCCTGTGTCGTCTTATGAGGACGCTCCTATCACCAGATGGGTAAACCAGCAAGGTGGTTCTGCGGAGAATTGAACTCCGTTCAGACACTTATAAGGTGTCGGCCTTAACCAATAGGCGACAGAACCCAGATGATAAACTTACTGAGCTTCGTTATTATTCTCAGTGTATATTCGGAGAAGTTCATCATCTGCTGGTATCATAACTGCTGCCTTACCATCATCTCCCATAATACCTATATGCTCTCCATTTTCTACCCTCTCAAGGAGGGAATCAAAGTTGTCTTCCCATTCCTTAATCGTAAATACTTCCATCAATACTCTTCTCCCTGAATAGCAAGGTCAGCATACTCAATCTGGTCTTCATTAAGGTTGGAAGTCACAACTTCCAGGACATTCATAAACTCTTGGACGGTATCACAGTTTACCATCTTTTCATTGCCTTCATCGCTGAGCAGAAGGAAGGAGCGAGTGCAAACGTCAATAACGATGCCGAGAACAGATTCTTGTGCGGTGCCCATTGGGTGTTCCGTTGATTACCCACATATTATAGGGCATCTGGGGTCAGGTGTCAACTGTGCCAGTCTGGAAACTGGTCAGGTCTTCATAATGAAAGCAAGAGCATAATATGGTGGGAGGTTTGCATTTATTGGAGAAATACCAACAGAATTTGTTCTACCAACATCTGCCTCATTAACAGATGTTTCAAGAATATAATCTCTGTACTCATCGTTAGTAGAGCTTCCACCAAATCCAGATCTACTTACATAGAGAGTATCTGTTAAAGGATCCTTTTCAGTTTCATCAGATGTAAGTCCTGAAGAAGAAGCAACAAAGTGTTCGTGATCAATAACAGAAGCATCTGCACTACCACCAGTTGCTGCCACTGCATATCCATTACCAGCACCAACAACAAATCTATCTCTTAAATCTGGAGTTCCACTTGTACCATCACATAGTGCCCATCCAGATGGAATAGATGCGATCGAACCAGACCACATAATAATGCCGCCAGAAGGTATGATTCCATCACCACCACCACCACCACCACCAACATCTACCCAAGCACCACCATCTCTTATTTTTATTGCCATAAGATTTACTAACTAATTCCTAAAAGTACTTTAAGTTCTTCAATACTTAAAAATTCCTCTTTTATTTATGGTTTAATATTTAATGAGTGCAAGAAGTGCAATCCAATCTGGGTGATTTTCATCCAAAACCAGTGGTTTAGGGTCACTAATGTTTTCTGGAAGATCTCTCAGTTGTTGACGATAATTTTTCCAAGCAAGTTTTTGTTCTTCTGTCAATGGAGCATCAGGAATTTGTGTCCAATCAGAATTTAAAAGTTTAGAATTTCTTATTAGTCTAAGTTCTTGCCAATAATCTCTTGCTGCTTCTTTTTCCTCTTCGAATAGAATTTTCTCATCTTCAAGTCTTTGTTTTTCATTGTTAAAATCTACGATTGCTTGTTGATATATACCAAGTTCTTCTATTCTTTGATTTGAAGAATAATCTTTGAATTCTACTTCTCCCCAAGTATCATACCATTGAACGGCATGAACATTTGAATCAATCCAAGATATATCTTGCTGAATATCTAAAATAACTTCTCCATCAATTGAAATTTTTTTATCTTCGGGTATAATTGATATTCTCATTGATTTGAATCTGGTAATGTATTTATTGGATTATTTAATAAAGTTGGCATTACTTTTTGTTGTATAGAATTAATATAAAGTTGTTGATTTTTTTCACTTGTTTTTACAACCTCATTTCTAAAGGACTCTACTGCTGCTCCAGTCTGTCTTTGTTGTTGAGAATTTTCAATTAAAAGTATTGGCATCCAGGTGATTGCACATCCCCATTCATCAACTGGTTCTCCAGTATTGGGATTTACTCCTCTAATTTGAGTAAACCAAGAGCACTGAAGTCCTATACAATCTTTTTTAATTAGAGGGCAGTATTTTCCTTGTTCAAGTTTCATAGTTAAAAATTAATTCTTCTGACATATTATAGCATCAACATACTGAACTGCAAAATCCATTGTACCTCCAGTGAATCCGTGTGAGTGAGATCCATTGCCCCCGGTCGATCCTGTGGCCGATCCCGTTCCGGTATTGGTTATATAATTAAAGTTTTTAACAAACGAACCATCATTAAGGTTATCCGATCCAGTATTTCTCATAGTGTGCGAGTGAGATGGCATTTGACTAATCGTAAGCGTATGAGGATCAACACTACCTGTAGTAGTTCTGGAAGAAAATACGGTTGTAAAAGCAGTAGAACCACCAGATCCACCACCAGTTCCAGAAACTATTCTTAATGCTTTATTGTTATGACTTGTTAATTTAGTCCATCCAGTTGGAGCACTTGCTTGGACAAAAAGCATTACAGATCCTGAAGGAATATCTGAACTACCAGATGCACCAGAAGTATCATACCAAATATCACCGTCACAAACACCCGTTGGTTCTGTCGCTTGCACATAACGAGTACCATAAGCATTACTGTCTTCACCAATTGTAATTGTTGTGATTCCAGCATTAGTAGCAGTTGTTATTGGATTTGTACATTCATAGTTCTCTTGTACAACATCTACATCCGATAAGATTCCACCACTACCATCAGCAACAGCAGAGATAGTAAATCCACCAGATGCTACTGGATCAATAGTAATATTAGAACCAGCAGTAATTGTTACATCGTCATTAGTGCTTCCATCACTCAATCTTAGAATGACATTATCACCACTATCTACTGAATCTAGTGTATAAGTCTTACCAGCATCACTAGTTGCACTTAATGTAGTTCCAGAAATCTGTAATCCAGTGCCTACTCCCAGATGAGTGGCTTTTGACTCGCTATCATCCCAGAAGAATATTCTATCTGCACCAGCATCATCGGCAGAAATAGTTCCACCACTTACACTAATTAAATCTGAGATAGTGGAGTCTGTTGTTAATCCAGCACCAGCAACAGCAGAGATAGTAAATCCACCAGATGCTACTGGATCAATAGTAATATTAGAACCAGCAGTAATTGTTACATCGTCATTAGTGCTTCCATCACTCAATCTTAGAATGACATTATTTCCACTGTCTACTGCTTCTAAAGTATATCCAGCACCTGATAGAGTAGTTAAGTCACTCCATTGTGGAGCATTTGTCGTATTGTTGTAAGTAAGAACACGACCAGTTATATTTGGCTCTGCTAAGAAAGTTGTTGTATTTGCTGCAGATTGATATGGAATACTTCCCGCTGCACCACCCGCAAGATTCGTGATAGTTCCAGTTATAGTTGCACCATAAATATTGTTGACGTAAAGGTTATCCCAATACAAACTAGATGAACCTAGATTAAATGTTGATGTTGATCCAGGAACAAATCCATTTTCATTAATCCTAACAATTCTCGTTAATGAGGTCACCACTCCCGCAGTTCCAGAACCCAATTCAAAATCAATAAATGGAATGGAAGTTGAATCGACATTGGTTTCCAATCTTATACAGTTTCCAGTTACATCAGGAATACCGTTTTGATGATTAAAAGCAATATTAGCATTACCATATCCATCGTTTATAGTTAATGCAACTGATCCACTACCCTTACCAGCTACAATGTCTCCACTAATTGTAAATAAATCATTAGTGAATGGATTATAAACAATACCACTATCAGTATATAAGAATTCATTACTTCTAGTTGCATTATTTGAATCAACAAATGTTAAGAAGTAATCACTATTTCCTGTTGTGGTTCCTGTAGATACTTGGGATGCAGTATCGGCATTACCTACAAATGTTCCATTAAATGTATTTGCATACACATTATCCCATTTGTTTGATGAACCACCTAAATCATAAGTACTGTCAACCGATGGCACTACATTTCCATCAACGTCAAGTTTTTCTTTAGGTAATGTTGATCCAATTCCAACTAGTCCAAACCTACCACTGTTAATAACATCGTCAAGAATAGTAAGATTTTCATTGTCATATTGATCTAAAATTGCAAATCTATTAGTTGTACCATAAACTTTCAGATAAGATGGTCCATAAACATTTGTCGAAGGTGCTCCAATTTCGAGTCCTCTCTCAGCATTATCTGATGAAAGATTAATAAATCTTGATATTAAGTGTGAACCAGCAACACTGCCTACAGAGTTTACTGCTGTTGGTACTTTAACATACAACACATCCGAAAATGTAGAAATTCCTCCAACATTGAGATTTTTTTCTATTCCAACACCACCTTCAACAACAATTGCTCCATTATCTTTTGATGTTGATTGAGTGGTGTTATTAACAACCAATCTGTCACTTGATGCGACCTGAACGGAATTGCCAGAACTATCTAGTGTTAATGTTCCAGAGTTTGTATAAATTGTACTTCCATCTACTTTAACATTTCCAAGAGTAGAAATTCCAGTTACTTTTATATTATCAAATAAACCAGTACCGAAATCAAATTCCGATATGGTTCCAATACCAGTAATATTGAGGTTGGTTGCCTGGATTGTTTGTCCTACAGTTAAGTTCTTGGCAATACCAGCACCACCATCAAGTTGTACTGCACCAGTGTTTACATTACCTAATGTATTGTCAGTTGTAGCAGTAAAACTTGCCGTCTCGGAAACATTCAGAACATCAAGATCTGTTTGCCCATCAACATCAAGACCAGCATTCATATCTACATTACTCACAAATGTAGAAAGACCCGATACATTTACACTATCAAGTTCCGTATGTCCGAATACATCCAGACCACTATTAGCATCAATAATTTCCGTAAATGTGGAGAAACCACTAACACTTAAGTCATCAATAAAGACTCCACCACTGAATGTAGAAACTCCTAAGACATCAAGTAACTGTGTTGGTTGAGTGCTTCCAATACCAACACGACTGTTTATATAATCAAAATAGAAATTATCTGCACCATCTACTAAACCAGCAGTATTGTGGAACTGAATTTGTCCTATGGTTCCACCAGCACCAGAATTAACAGAATTTGGAGTTACCCAAAGAATCCCATCAGTTACTGTTTTTACTAATAAATTGCCAGTATCTCCTGGTTGATTGTTGGAATCATAAATTGTGCCAGTGAGTCTTAAGTCACCCTGCAAATGTAACTCTTGTGTTGGATTTGTCGTTCCTATACCAACCGAACCAATACCTGTGGTCGTAATTACTGTACCACCAGTTCCTACAGTGATTCTATCTCCTGCAGAAAGTAATCCATTGTCAAAAGCAAATCTTGTATCTGTTGAAAATTCATCAGAACTGTTAAATATAACTTCCGTATCGTTACCTGGAGCAAAAACAGTAATCGTAGCTCCTATTGATGTTGTACCAATAATACCATATTCTTCTGCTCTGACTACTGCACCTTTAAAGTTTAATTGAGTTACACTACTTAAAGTTCCTACAATTACATTTTCATCAAAAACACTGATGGAACCAGGAATAACACCACCTTGATTGGGAATCCAATATCTTTCTCCAGGATATCCCTCAATACCAACCATTATGTATTGTGCTCCAGCAACAACTGGTTTTGCACCAATGGATGAAGGTCCAACAAGAGGGTCGCCTAAATCTGGTTCTGCTTCACCGACAGATAGATACCGATATCTATCATCGGTAATCCTAGATAAGGGAACTTTTTTAGAACGACCAGAAATATACTTAGCCATAAATTATGTTGTGCTATTTTCCAGGATACTCATAATCAATTCCATTTGCAGTGGAGCAACTTGACCACCACTCACATATGTATGTGCTATTCCAGCAACGACCCCAGAATTTGTGGTAAATGTGAGAGAAGTTCCCACTGGACCATCAATACTATCAACAATAAATGATTGCTGTGGAGATGGGAAGATGGACGTTGTTAGACCGCCAACATACCCAGATCCACAAGTGAATGCTAATCCACTCATAGTTACCTCATCACCAACATCAAATCCATGAGGTGATGCTGTTTCTATAGTTGTGATACCGGTAACATTGTCATATTGTGCTGTACTTACTGCAACAATTCCACTCTGTGTTCCTTCGATAATAACAGAATCTTGGATGAGTGCAGATCTTTCCAATACCAATCTGCCGTCAATAATTACTAAAGAATCATTTGGTGGTATTTCTGCGTCTTTAATAACTCTTATATTTCTCGTATTTCCAGATGTCCTAGATGCAGTACTTTTTCTTCTATGTGTAAACGTTACTGTTGGATATGTATTAACTCCAACATTTGCAACAGATGCATAAAGAACAATAGAAGAAACGCCAGTAGGAGCAGTATAAACTGTTTGTTCTCCTGGAGCTACTGGAACTGCAATCGTAATAAATTTATTAAGTGGTGCTACTGCCATATTATCTCAACGCTAGTATGAGTGGTGTGACTTCTGCTTGGATTGCTTTACTAAAATCTCTTCCTCGGACTGTTGATGTTGTTTGATCAACTTGAATTCCAACACCAATATCAAAATTTCCTTTTTGATCTGTTGATGTGAATGGAATTTGTGCTCCGTCAAGAGCAACAACTTCATTCGCTTTAATTGGAAGAGCACCTCTAAAGGGTAACGCAGTATTTATACTTGTACCCGTGCCGACATACTCAAAAGAGTGTGAACTTGTAAGGATACGACTAATTCTCTTAAGAACAAATGGATCTCCAGAGAATAACTCATAAGGAACAAATTCATTAAATGTTATGGTTGTAATGCCAGAAACATTTGGTGTTGCGGCAGAAACAGTAAAGTATATTGGAGACATTACTGCATCTGCAAGTCCCGTATTACCATCAATATCAACAACAATATTTTGAGTTGGCAGATAATTTCTACCAGAGTTAATCACGTCAATTTCTGTAATTACGCCATTAGCATCTACTGTTACAGATGCCTCAGCAACAATACCTTGCGGTCCTTTTGGATTTACCGTTCCATCAGCATCTCTAATAATAACAGATGGTGGATTAATAGCACTGTATCCACTCGGAGAACCTTTTACATCAATTCTTTCAAGTTGCTGTAGGGGTTCTGTAAGTTGATTAAATGCAACGGCATCTGGATAATTTGCTTGACCCACATTACTAATTTGGAAGAATAATGCCTGACCATCAAATGGTCTTTGTGCGACACCATTTACATCAGTAACGCCAGTTCCTACAATAACGTCAGAATTATCGCCTGGTACTACATCATTCAATACGGTTCCAGTATATTCTGTTCTTCCAAGTCCAACAGCATATAGACCATAATTACCAAAGGATGAGTTTGAGTTTGTTAAATCACAAGAACCGCCAGTGTCACAATAAATCGCAATATCGCAGTTGATTGTAAAGATAGAAACTAACTGAGCATATCCATTATTTGTGATTGATACGCCAATACCATTTTCATTATACTGTGTAAATGAGTCGCAAACCATAGATTTAAGGTCTGCGCCAGCAATACTAGCAGTTGCATCGTCTCCATCAATTTTCATACCAATACTTCCACTCATGAAGTTGGTACAGTTACGAATATATGGAGATCTCCATCTTGGTGGTAAGTCGGCACCTTCATTTGCTGGTCCTGCATTTGGATATCCACTATTTGCAGTTACTCCCCTTTTGGGGAAGGCAACTGCTCCAGCACCAAAGTGTGTTACACCAACGGTTTCTCCTGAAAAGTTTAAGTTTTCAATGAGACATCCTCTTCTTACCCAGAAAACATCCAATGATGTATTTTGGGGTTCGATAGTAACCAGACGTAAATCTTCTCCAGTGACGGAAACATTTTCACGAAGTCCAATGGGATTATTTTCAATATAACGACCCGGACGAATTTTAATTGTATCATATGGTTGTGCTATTAGTGCAGCAGCACCAACAGTAGCTTTCGCATCACCCTCTAACAATCCACTATTAGAATCATCACCATCTTTAGTAACCCAAATTGTTTTTTGAGTTTGAACACCAGGTGGTCTCCAAGATACTCCAGTGCCAACTGATGCGAGTCTATAGTCTTTACCTGCAACTCCTGTTTGTTGATTTACATCAATAAGTGTTGAGTCTAACTCAACAGAACCATGAAATACTGAAGATAAATCAACGTCTAATGTATTATTGAGTGTAGTGGCACCATCAACATCAAGAGTATTATTAAGAGTGGTAGCACCATCAACATCTAATGTGCTATTAAGTGTAGTTGCAAGGTCAACGTCTAATGTATTATTGAGTGTAGTGGCACCATCAACATCAAGAGTATTATTAAGAGTGGTAGCACCATCAACATCTAATGTGCTATTAAGTGTAGTTGCAAGGTCAACGTCTAATGTATTATTAAGTGTAGTTGCAAGGTCAACGTCTAATGTATTATTAAGTGTAGTGGCACCATCAACATTTAATGTTCCGTTTACATCTAATGTAAATGCTGGATTATTTTGATTGATACCAACATTGGTCATTCTGTAAATATCACCAGAGACAGTATATCCCCACAAATCCTGAGATTGGATATCAGCAATAAATCCTGGATTATCTGGATTTGGTACTGGAATAATCGTATCAGTTCCAAGACCAAGACTATTAATCTGAGTAAAGTTTAATACGGTAAAGGATTGTGCCACACCAACGGTTGGAATGTAAACACCCTCATCTTGAACATAGATCCCTTCAGTAAATGCTGGGGTTACTTCAGTCCATCTGATTCCAAATTCATCTCTTTGCAGATAACCACCATTCGCTCCGTGATATCCAACAGAATCATAGATATTTCTTTTAATTCCTATTGTTTCTACTTCTAAACTCAATTTACCTTGAGTAGAATCATTGAGAGAACTGATTCCAACTCCAGGTTGTGTAGTTCCTATACCAACAGTTCCAAGACCAGTAATTACAAATGTATTCTCTTCTTCACTATTAAACTGAAACTTTTGCTGTGGTGTTGCAGTAAATATACCAATCTGTTCTGTTCTGGTATCAATATTAAGTGCTGTTCCACCAATACCAACATCTAGTCTAGTTTTTACTAATAAAAAATTAATGTCTAATATTCCTTCAATTATAACGTCTTTCTTAAAGGTAGCATCTTCGTAAAATAATGCTTGACCAGTTATGTCTATTCCATTAATACATGTTTTTCCCCATATAGTAATATTTTCAAAGACCGAACTACCTGATCTTGTAAATGCTGGATTTGATGGTACTGGACAATTTGCCATTTCTTATTACCCAAAAAGTTTTTTCGCTACTTCTGCACCGACTTTGGCAGCAGCTGCCAATGGAGAACCAGAGGCAATAAGTGCAAGGTCAGAAACCAAAGTTCCGTCAAATGCCTTTAAGTAACTGCTTTCCATTAAACTATTTGCTAAATTTCCTTTTTTTGACTTAATATCTACGTGTTGTCCAATAATTTTAATATCTTTAGTAACATTCTCATTATCAGAACCAATTCTTATACTCGGAGCATCAATAACAATCTCTTTACTTGCTTGAAGAGTTATCTGTCTGGCATATACTTTTGTGCTTCCCTTATCAACATTTAAGTCAAAGTCTCCTTTATGGGCAATAATCTTATATGCTGTTACTCCTTCTGACAATTTGGGACTGGAAGCTGCCTCAACTAGTACTGTACCCTCTGTCGTTATTTTACTCAAACCACTTTCAGTATGAGATAAAATAAATCTCATTGCCATATCATTAGTGCATAATATTTTAGTAGAATCTCTACCTGACATTCCCATTTGAGGATTGCCAGTTTCTATTACACACTTTGGTCCTAATACCTCCGTAGTCCTAGTTTCCTGCCCCATAATTAACTAATACAATCTATGACTTGGACGATTTCTGTTTGTGGAGTTGCAACAGTCATAATAGGTCTCAATACTGCTCCAAATCCAGTATCACTATTGATATTTAGGTCTGGCAGTCCATTGTATCCGAATCCAGGTTTAATAGTTGCGGCAACAACTCTTCCATCTCTGATTGTTAGGTCAAGACCCTCAACAGTATCATCTTCTTCATAATTAGAACCAGGATCCTCAATTACGACACCCTTAATATAAAGTGGTAATTCATCAATATCGGCAGGATAATTTTCACCTTCGCTTATCATTACCACTCCGGTAATTTGTCCGTAGGTGGGAGAAGATGGATTGCGGTCAACAATACATCTACCATAAGCACCATATCCCTTGTTACAACCATCTTGGAACGATATTAGTGGTGTATCCAAGTATCCTTGTCCTGGATTTGTAATATCAACACCGACGATACTTCCAGTCTTAATTACAGATCCGACAGCATCCTCAGTATCTACATTCTCAATAATCTTTCCAAGAATTACATTACCAGCGGCACCAAATCCATCTCCACCAAAAATAGTTGCCGTAGGTAATCCACATTCGGTTACATTACCAAAGTTGCAAGGTCCAAGATCTGATGCCTCACCCAATGGAGCACCAAATACACTCCACTTACCATATTTCTTCTCAAAGTCTGACTGAAGATTCTTTGCTCCCTGAGAAAGTGCAACTCCACTGAAGACTCTATTAAATGCACTGTCCTGGTCCTCTTCACTCATATCTTTTAGAGGACCCTGATCAATCTTGTATTTGGTTGATGCTGGGCAAATCTTCTCTTCATCACACTCAAAAAGATTCTGAATTTTTCTTACTGCATTGATTCCTGTAACAAGGAAATTCTTCAGATCAAACTTAAAGAATGTTCCTAAAATTCCAGTGATTGGTTCTAGTAATGGACCAACGATAGAATCAACTGTATTAATCAGGTTATTGGTAAATCCACCAATGATATTTTCTACTACGCAAGCAGAGGCATTCAGAACGTTCTTAACGGCACCAGTGATTAAGTCGGTCAGTGCATCTTTTGCACCCTTTATTACTTTTGTTGCTGCACAGAAAATTCCATCAAGGAGTTTTTTTACTGCAGGAATGAGGGGAGTCTCAATTGCAATGATTTCTGGTATTGTTCTTCCAGTTCCAATTAAAAATTTCTCAAATGCTTGCATTGCCTTTGGAATTAGTTCGGCAATCTTATCATTCAGCGATCCAAGAATTTTATTGACGAATCCAGTTATAGTATCTCCAATAACTTTAACAACAGATCTAATCTCGTTCTGAAGATTATCAACCGCACCCTGTATCTTTGATAGACGATCAAAAAAGTTAGTAAGGTATGCTTCTATTCTAGCAAAGGTATTATCCTTACAGGGATCTGCGGATATAATAATATTGCCTGATGTTAGTGATTCGGCTCTGGCGCAACTCATAGATATTTTCCTCCGTGTTGATATTTAGAACAGGAATTCGCCAGAATCTAGCAGTGCCTGTGCTGCTTCCCTATCTTCTCTTTCTTGGCGTTGTTCTCTGGTTTCTACTTCTTCGGTTGGAACAGTGTTAGATGGACCACCTTCTTCTGCTTGGAGTTGTTCGTCAGTTTTCACTGTGCCAGTTTGTTGTTCTTTTAATATCTCTGCCTGTTCTTCTGCCGTTAAACCATTACCTTCTGGTTTTTTAACTTCTCCAACCTTTGGTTCTCCATCTGGGTCAATTCCTGCTGCTTTTAGTGCTTCCTTATCCGTCTCTCTTTTAGCAGTCTTGTCACTACCAGAACCCTTTGGTATTGCTTTTGGAACACAAGGAGGAGTACTGGTCTCGTTTGCCTCATCTCTCTCTAAAAGATTTCCTGGTTTTAATCCTCCCCAAAATCCAGTTTTAGACTCAAATCTTCCCTTACCATAACGAGTGCCAGAAGTTCTACCAAGAACACCCTCAATAATTGGTTGTTGTTTACCAGAGCCATCCAGGAACTTTCCTCTTACAACGTCACCCTGAGATATTCTTGGTGTTCTCATTTTATTTGCGGCACCACTGCCGTCACATACACCAAACTGAACTAGTGCATATGTAATATCTTCATCCTTAATTTCTGCCTGGTCTGTTGGGTGGTGCCCCATTATTGCGACTTTATATCTACACCCAAAACCACCAGTTCCTTGTATTTGTTCTTTCTGAGATTCGGCACTCAATACAATACCTATCCATTCGTTGGAGTTAGCACCAAAAAATTTTATACCATCAGTGTTATTAGATTCCATTAGACTTATTAATTGGATTTGGTAAAGTGTAAACCATAAGAATCACGAATTAAATTCATTGATGTGGTGGATTTATTTGGGTCAAAGTGATGACGGAGTGCCTGAATTATATAGTTTCCACTCTGAACTTCATCTGGTCCTTGTTCTTTATCTTGAGAATTAGATTCAATTTCTAATTTAAGCAATCCGCCTGCTTCAAGATCTGTATTACAAGGAATGGTCACAGAATGAATCTGCGAGAACATAATATTATATCTCGTGCTTCCAGCAGCATAATATAGTTCCGGACTATTATTTACATCCTTTGACAATCCTTCTGCACCCACATTAAAAATTGCCGATTGTATTCTGTGATATTTCTTTCCGTTCTTACCTCCAAACAAGAATTGTGGTGCTCCTTCTTTTTTACCTAGTGAAGAAAACTTAGGGTCTTGTGTTAATTTCTTATCCTCAACGGAAATATCAATCTCCGTAAATCCATAGGTGGCAGGATTGAAAAATACATTCTTTGACGAATAAACTCCGGTACGAATTTGAGACAAAAGACTTTGATCTTTAAGAGTGTTCAGGGATGCAATCTTATAGTTATTAGAATCGTCTTTCAATTCTGCGGATGCCACCACTTTTCCATTGTAAGTATAAACTCTTTCAAATGGATCCTGATTGATTAAACTATCTGCCGAAACAAAATTGAATCCATTTCTTGTCTCATAGCAGAAATAACCAGGATTTGTGACACTTGATGGAACGGTTCTAATACAAAGCATAGAAATCAAATCAAGCGGTCTCTTTCTCATACCCTCAAAAGAATATGAATTACTAGAGGGATCAATCTTTATTTGCTCATCCTTAAAAGATAAGTCAACCTTAAGTATTTTTTTGACGGAATCGCTAATGCTTCCAGTAAATCTTCTAGTTATTTTATTAGTCTCATTTAACCATGCAGTTCTAGATGCAAATCTAATTTGTAATGTTTCTGATGTGGAATTTTTATCAAGGACACTCACATCAGTTACATAGAGTTTTTTATACTCATCAGATTCTACAGAAAAATTCAATGCCTCACCAACTTCTGTTTTTATTTTTACAAGAAGAGTACAACCAGCACGAAGAGGTAATGAACTATGAAGTGCTCCCAATCTGTTTTGCTTATCATCGTTTGATTTTGCAGAACCAGAGGTGCTTGATATAACCACCGTCCCAGTAATATAGGGGGATAAGATATTCTCGTAGTAATCAAAACTTATAACTCTAAACTGTGCCTCAGCAATATCAGCACGATTTTGTCCGTCTGCTGATATGATTATAAACTTCTCGTATATAGAACTTTGTGCTGCTGACATTTATGGTATGTTGTGAAGAGAATTTGATGTTCTAGATCTAGACTTAGAAGTATTTAATATAGTAGATCCATTATTAGAACTAGTTGAAATTGGGACAGGTTTTGAGACTTCTACTGGAATAATAACAGTCTTCGTCTTACCTTTATTCTTTTGTGCTTGCGATACTGGAACATTATCAGGTGTCACTCTTGGTTTGGGTTTCAAACTTTGATTCTTTTTAGCACCCTTTCCTATTGAAACATTTACCGATGTTGGTTTTACTGCCTCATATAAAGTTAAAAATGCTTGTTCTGCCTTAGTTCCAGATGTTCCTCCAAGTTCAACACCGATACAACCTGCTGTTCCATTACTACCAATATCATTATGAACCATAACAGCACTTCTTCTTCCGATTGCGCCAGAAGCATTATTAATAAAAGTGGACCAGGTTCCAACTCCCTTAACAAATCCGTGTCTTGCATATGCAACCAAAGGATAGGTTCCATCGGGAAGTGGATATAATCTACCAGAAACATTTGTTCTTTCTGCTTGCGATGTTCCAGCAGTTCTTAGAACACCACTGATAGCTTCCCAACTACCGACTTTCTTACCGCTAGCATCTTTCAATATCAATCTACCAGTGGCACCATCACCATGTCCTATAAAATCTAACATTCCTCCTGGTTTTATTGGTCCAACATTTACTGGTACTGGTGTTTGATCGGGACTGAAAGGAGGTCCTCCACTAGTAGGTGCTCCTCCTCCGAGACTAATACCTTTAAGTTTTTCATTAATCTTTTCATATTTGTCTATATTTTTTCTGTATAATTCTAATGTATCACGATTCATATGAACATTATTATATAATCTTTGGAATGGGTGCCTAATATTCTCAGAAGATTTGGGAGGTGATTGATTTGGTTGCGTTGTTCTAATAATTTCCCCACCCTCATTTCTCTTTTGGGGTTCTGGTGGACTGAAAGGAATTACCGGAATTATAGTTTTAACTGGTTCTGGAACTTTCTCAGTTATTTCTTCAACCTCATCCTGCTCAAACTCTTCTTCGGATGGAAGAGGTCCAAGATTTCCCAATATATTTTCATCAAAGTCAAGTTCTTTTTCCAATGAGTTTAATTCTGCGGTAACTTCTTGCGTCTCACTCTCTACTTTTTTGGGATTAAAGAACGATACTACACCCTCAAATATGGTCTTAGAAGTATTGAATATAAATCCAATAGTTTTTACTGCTCCATCCCAAAGTGGTTTAACAACATTAATAACTTCTTCTGCTTTTGCTATTATTGCAGGTAAGTTATTCACAATTACACCAAGTAAAATACTTCCCGCAAAATTTAATATCTTATCAAGAAAACTAGTGGCAGGACTGGTAATCTTACTAAAAATATTTCCGGCAGTTCCAGAACCAGGAACACTTTCTATATTTTTTTCTTTTAATTTTCTTTTCTCAGATTGTTCTTGTCTTCTTATAAGTGAAGACTTTTGTGCCGAAATCTTTTGACTTTCTTTATTTGAAGATACTAAGAAACTTTTTATATTTGTAACATTTAGTTTTAGTTGTTCTACCTGTCTGGTTTCCATTTACTAAGCTCCAAATATTCCAAATTGTTTTTTCATAAATTCAACATAGAAATTATCAGAATCTTCGGCATCCAGAACAGGAACAGAATCTCCACCTTGTGGTGCTGCTGCTTTTGCCTCAGAAATATTTGATGAAGTATCTGGCAACATTGGTAATGTGGTGATTGTTCCTTCACCATCATCCATAGGCGGTGTTAGTTTTTGTGATGTGTCTCCTCCACCAGTAGTAGGTGGAGATATAGATGCTGCTGCTGTGCTTGCAGAAGTGCCTCCACCCCCTCCACCAGTACTAATTGTTGTGCTACTAGATTTCATACCATCAATAATATTGTCAAAGGATGTCAGAACATTATCAAACTTTTCATTTATATCGGTAAACATTTTAATGTTTTGTTCTTGCATCTTAAATGACAAATCCATTGCCTTAAACAATGCACCTTCATTATTGATGATATCGTTTAGGAACGGTTTAAATTCTTTACTTTGTTTTTTGGGTACAACTGTTTCACCAACAGTTAACTTGGTATCAACTGTGTCTTTGTCGCCAACATCTTTTCCTAGAACTGTTCCGTCTTTTCCGACACCATCAAATGCACCAACATCTTTTGCTACTAGTGCCGCATCAATCGCAACAGATGCAGCAGTTCCCAAACCAGGAACAGTTCCAGAAGCACCAGATGCCAGTTCCATACCAGCACCCACAAAGTCACCAGCAAGTGCTCTTTGAGCACCAAACAATATACCAGCACCCAATCCAATCAGAGGAATCTTTTTCAATACCGCTTTACCAAGACCCTTTGCACCCGCTTTTGCGGCAGTTTTTGCTGCTGCTTTCTTTGCCGCAGATTGTGCCGCTTTTGCACCAAACCTTTGTGATGCCTTCTGTCCTGCTTTTAATGCACCTTTTACTCCTTGTCCACCTTTGAGTGCTCCTCTCATAGCACCCATCACTCTTCCACCTTTTCGGAAGATATTGAATAATGCTTTTATTCCATTCTTTAAGAACTTTGCAACAGCCTTGACTGCCTTAAAGATTTTTATAATCTTACGAACAACCTTGAATATTATTATACCACCAATCAAATAAAGTATCTTCTTCCAATGATTGGCAAGAAACTTAAATATCCCATCAATAATGCCTTGATTTGCCGCCAACCAAGGAAGTGCTTTATTAACTAAAAATCCAGTAAGGACTATTGCTAAAAAATCTTTTATCTTATCAAATATTCCCTTTGCAGGAGCAAGTATTTTATTGCCTATTCCACTTATAATACCACCAGTTTTTTTGACTGCCTCAGCACCCTTTTCTGCTTCTGCTCTTTTCTTTTTATCGGATACTGCTCTTATTTTATTAACTTCTTCTTTATCTCTCGCAATCCTAGAGGCAAAATCAATCGCTAACTGGTTTTGTATTTCTACAAGAATTCTATTTGTTTCTACTAGAGTTTGTTCAACAGGTGTAGATTCTTGCTTTAGATTTTTAGGATCTACATTAGAACCACGATAAATGCTATCATACCCCATTCCTTTGGGAACTTTCATAGCCTTGGGGGAACTTACTGCCGCAGCAGTTCCACGAAAAACTGAAGAGGAAACAGTAGTCTTCCCCAATTTAGGTCTTGATGTTAACGATGGTGCCCTAAATGCCTGACTACTAAATGCCATTCTTTTGCTGATACTTCAGGTTTTCTTCCTCAATATATTGCTGGAGAAGAGATACATAAATTTCTCTTTCCCAAGGTATCATATTTTCCAACTCTGTTAATGAGTATTTATGATGTTGCATCAAGGCAAAATTGGTCTTATAAAAGTTCTCAAGACTTTCATGCGCCATCGCTAGCTGAAAAAACTTGCCAGACCCTCCAGAACAACTTCACTTTTCACTTTTGTATTGGGATTTGTTACTTCAATGATATGAGATAACTTTGGCATAGTCTCAAAAAACTTCTCAATCTCTTTAAATTGTTTTGTATTCATCTGATCTACAAATTCTTGCAATTCTTTTTTTGTAGAATCTGATGCAGACCAAGATTCTTCTTCATTATAAATCGTATCAATACAAGAAACAATTACATCAAGTGATTTATCAACATCACTATCATTGTTTGATGTTTCGAAATTACTTTCAACAAACTGATTCAGAGAGGGATATTTCATTTTGAGGGAAAGATCATCATCTAGTTTAATGATATTGGTGTGCTTTGGATTCTTTTGAACACGAATGCTATCAATATCAATTTCTACCTGAACTTGTGTTTCTCCATCGTCAGGACAAGTGACATTAACCTCAACAGATTCTCCAACAGATTTCGCTCTTACATTTAAGAATATATACTCAATATCAAAAGTAGAAAGATCATTAATCTTAATTCCTCTTGTAAGGATACAGTCGGAAATAACAGTTTTAATTGCATTAGAAATCTGCTTCATATCTTCAGATTCCAGCGCCATAATAAGGATTTTTTCTTCTCTTACAAGGAAAGGACGATACTTGATTTTTTTTCCATTAGAAGGCAATTCCAACTCATAGGTTGGGGTATTAATTTTTGGTAAAGGCATACTAACCCATTATAAGTTCAGTTGTGATTATTTATTGACGATTTATAAACTTGATTTAAAATTGCCTTGAGGTATTTTAGTTCCACCTCTGGTTACAATTGTTCCATCAGTATTTTTTGGTCTTGGTTTTGCCTTTGTTTCTGGGTTAAGAGGAGGTGCAGGAGCATTAGATGCTTTATCCTTTTGATTCATGATATATCTATCATAAGCAAAAGTAACGGTGACTTTTACCAAATCAGCAGATCCATATGAAACTGGAATGGCACTCATTCCTTTAGGAAAAGCATTGAAGAAATCATATTGTAAATATGTTCCGCTTCGTTGATAATCTCGTTCAAATTTAGTTATTGACAATGTATCAACTTTATATCCACTTTCAGTATCATTTGGATAATTAAATCTACGATAATATCCTTTACTATTACTAGGAACTTTTTGATCTGTTCCCGAAATATAATCCATCCACCCCTCAAAAAATTTTATCATATTATAATTGTAATCAACATAGAAAGTAAAATCACTGTCAACATATAGTCTCGTATGAGCAAATTGTTGATTAATACCCTGAAAATTATCCTTTACTTCAGAGGTTGCAAAAGAACTCGTTGGTAAAGTTGCTTCTGCACACATTAATCCTACATTTCTATTGATCCAACTACTATCAACTCCATAATCTCCCTCCAAATATGAAAGAATTTTTTTAGGTATTCCAGAAATATAAACCTGATATTGATTTGATAAGGATGGTGTTACAAGATCGGATCTGTTAAGAGTCCTCATCTTGTAATTTTGAATTAGCGATTCTGCCACTCTAAATACCTTATACGAGTCTTACATTATTAAGTATTTAGATATAAATAAATGGGAATGTAAGTTTATAAATTCCTATGTTATTTGACACGAAAAATTTGAGCAAATCTCTTAATATTGATGATAATGGACCAATTGAATTTGATACAACTAAAGATGAAAAATGGGATTGTTATAATGATAAAACAATAAAAAAAATGTCAAATACTACTGCACTTTATTGGAATAATCTTTCAAAAGATCAAAGAAAAGAAAGGTTAAAAAATCACGGAATGAGTGGAAAAAAGCATTCTCAAAAAACGAAAGATAAAATGAGTAAAAGTGCTACTGGAACAAAAAGACCATCTTTACACAAAAAAGGTGCTTTAATTAAAGATGGTAAAATAGTTGAATTTTCTTGCTTATCGCATTTTTGTAGGGAGCACAAATTAAGTAGTGGTCATGTTTGCGAATTGATGCAAGGAAAAAGAAAATCTGTTAAAGGATGGAAAAATGCCTAAGAAAGAATATCTACAAGGTAAATATAAACCATCAAATCCAGAAAAATATAAAGGAGATGTTTATAATATCATTTATAGAAGTAGTTGGGAAAGAAAATTTCTCTACTACTGCGATATGAATAAAAACATTATAGAATATTCTAGTGAGGAGGTTGTTATTCCCTACAGATCACCACTGGACAATAGATACCACAGATACTTCCCAGACTTTTATATTAAGGTCAAAGAATCTAGTGGTAAAATCAAAAAAATGATTATTGAGATTAAACCACAAAAACAGTGTGTGGAACCAAAGGTTCAGAAAAGAAAGACGAAAGCATATATCTATGAAGTCGTTGAGTATGCCAAGAATCAGGCAAAGTGGAAGGCAGCAGAAGAGTGGTGTCTAGATCGTGGTTATGAGTTTAAGGTTCTTACGGAAAACGAACTCGGTATTAAGTAATGCCAAGAAAAACTCTAAAACAAAGAAGAAATCCAACAGATGATAATGATAATCGTGTGCGTGGAGTGATTGATAATTTAATTGGAACAGAGTCCTCAGATGACAAGATGGAGGAACTGATTAGTGTTCTGAGTGAAAGTGGAACGATTCCAAGTGCTGGTAAGTTTTATACTTTCTTTTATAGTGCTAAGACCAATGGAATACAATATGATGAGTTTCCATTAGTCGCAGTGACAGATGTTTATTCTTGGGGATTTCGTGGTGAAAATTTCCACTGGGGCGGTGAAATGAGAAAGTATAATTATAATCAAGTCGTTGGTCAGTTATATGAAATCTACCCAGAAGAACTTTCTGATGTGGTAGAACTTAGTTTTCGTAAAATTCGCTCTAAATAGTTAGAAAAGCGGATAAATGTCAAGGCAGTCGCGCTCTAAAGAATTAGCAGAACAAAGAGTACAAACACGGGAAGAAGCGGTAAAGAAGCAAGAAGCAGCAGATCTTGCAAGGGCTGGTGAACTTCGTACCAAAAAAGTATCTAATCGTAGAGGTCGTCAAACTGGGACTGCCTATGAAAAGTGGGATGGGAAAAAGTGGACTACGGTAACGAAAGAAGAATACGATAAAGGAAAGGAAAATAAACAAACTCCTCCAAATACTCCATCTCCTCCGACTAATGGTGCCGTATCAACACCACCCCCCAAAAAACAAGAACAGATTACAAAACCAATACCAACTCGGGGTAAAAAGGAAAAATTTAGATCTCTTAGATATCCACAAGATGCCATAGAAAAAGGACAAGATTTCATCAAATTCACTGCCATAACATATAAAAGACAAGGACTTACTGGAGGTCCTGCTGGGGCGGATAAGGCAAATATTTTAGGCACAATACTTCTTCCAATTCCCTCACAAATTAATGATAATAATACTGCAAATTATGGTGCTTCTAGCATGAACTTTCTACAACAGCAAGGACTTGCAGCAGCATCAAATTTGATTGGTGGAGATCTGGGAGGTGCAGCAGATGCAGTAAAAGGTATGGTTGGAAGTTTGGCAGGAAATCCGGAGTTAGTAAAAAATTATTTTGCTATACAGGCAGTAAATACATTTGGTGGAAATTTAAGTCTAGATCAAGTCCTTGCAAGATCTCAGGGCACTATCATTAATCCCAACCAAGAACTCCTGTTCTCTGGTCCTGGATTAAGGCAGTTTAAGTTCTCTTTTAAGTTCACTCCAAGATTCCAAAAAGAGTCTGATGAAATTAAAACCATCATAAAGGCATTTAAGAGAAATATGGCACCAAAAGGTTCTGGTGGAGCATTATTAAACACTCCAAATATTTTCCAAATACAATATATGCAAGGTGACCAGGAACATAGTTTCTTAAACAAGTTTAAGTTGTGTGCTCTTACAAATATGAGCGTTAATTATACTGGTGATGGTGTTCATGCCACTTATTATGATGGAACACCAATCTCAATGCAGATGGATTTGTCATTCAGCGAACTGACACCAATTTACAATGAAGATTATGATGAGTACGATTCAAAAGAAGAGGGAGTAGGGTACTAAAATGGGATACTTCAGAGAACTACCAAATGTTGACTATCAGTCTTTTCTATCTGATAGTCTTTCCTCACAAAGTTACATAACAGTAAAAAACTTATTCAGAAGAAACAAACTCCGTGATGATTTATCAAGAGTCTTCACTATCTTCAACAAATACGAAATTCCAGAAGGTTCTAGACCAGATCTCGTAGCAGAAGAGTTTTATGGAAATGCAGAATTAGATTGGGTGGTCTTATTAACTGCTGGCATTATTAATGTAAGAGACGAATGGCCTCTATCTAATTATCATCTCTACAAATATGCAGAAAACCTTTATGGTATAGATGAATTAAATGATGTTCGTTATTATGAAACCAAAGAGGTTAAGGATTCTAGTGGTAGATTAATTCTTCCAAAAGAAAAGGTCGTTGATTCCAATTTCACAATACCAGATCCCGATGATTACAGAGCAACATTAAATCCAGTAAGACCAGTCACAAACTGGGAATATGAAACCAGAAAGAACAACCAAAAATCTTCTATCTATTTGCTGAGAAGAGAATATCTGCAACAGTTTCTCAATGATATGAGAGAAATTATGACTTATGATTTATCTTCTGAATATGTAAGCGAAGGTCTAATTCAGACTGAGAACACTAGGGTCACTATTCCACAATAGTTTTAGATTCTTATCAAACATCATCACATATCGGTGCTTGCGGGAGCGTTCTTTCCATTCTCCCTCGGCACCTTTTATTTTGCCTCGTGAATGCTTGGTGCCGTCGGCATAGTAGAAATCTTTCTTTGCATCTGATAGACCGCAATACTTGAAATTGCAAGCCCGATAGATTGTGCCACTATGATGGTCGCTATCAGCGTATGAGATAATTGCTTTGACTTCTGTTTCCCTTCTAAGGTTTTTAATCGCCTTTGAAACGAACCAAGAAGTGATATTATACTCTCGTTCCTGAGTATCGGGGTGGATACAGAGCCTTGAGAGCTCGAAGAGTCCTTGTTGTTCATGACGTTCTAACCCAAACGCGCCTTTAGCAATTTCTGGAACAGGGAGTCCAGTAAAGATACAAACTCCCTGAATGCCTCCAATATTTAGAGGTGAAAAGTCATTTTTCTTGTATAGACCGTAATTGTAACCAGATTTGAAACTTTTTGAAACATCCTTAAGATAATGAAACCGCAGAAGTAACTCTGCGGCTTCGGATTTGCTTACACGGTCTATTGTGTAATCAGACTTCACTCGTCGGCAAGGCGGGCAAAATAGGACATTGCATCATCGTCCTCATCTTCGTCAGAAGAGGCAACGGTGCGAGTGGGTTTCAGAGAAGACAGTTCATCACGGAGGTCTTCGGTGAGTTCACGGGCAGAACCACGAGTGTTGTCCTCATCAAACTCTTCGGGATCCTGGTAGCGAGGAGTGCCCTTATTACCCAGCACATAGTCAAGGCGCTTCTTCAGAGTCTCATAGTCCTTGAACTGATCAGCAGCAACCAGTTCTGCCAGAGAGTATTGACGCTTCCAGATTGCTTCCATGGCATCATCATCGTCCAGGAGTGCATCAGGACGGGCAAACTCAGAAGAGTCGTAGTTACGATAACCAGCAACGTTCTTTGCCTTCAGTTTGAAGTTAGCACCACCCCAGAAGTCAAACGGATCGATTGCTTCCTCATCCTCAAACTCAGGTTGCATGGCAGCAGTGAGTTTGTCAAAAATCTTCTTGCCAAACTTATACAGGAAGACCTTACCTTCGTTCTCGGGGTTGGCAGGATCCTTGACCACATAGATGTTGGCAATGTAGGTCAGTTTACGCTTCTGCTTGCGTGCTGCTTCCTTACCAGCATCGGTGCCGTTGTTCCACAGCATCGTGTTGTACTCAGACACAGGATCCTTCTGACCCAGGGTGGTCAGAGAGTTCTCAATGTACCAACCACCAGGACCTTGGAATGCATGACTATAGAGTTTGACGAACGGCAGGTCTTCACCATTCGGAGCAGGCAGGAAACGGATCACGGCATAACCATTGCCGCTCTTATCACACTCCAGTTTCCATTGGCGGTCATCACCACCACCGCCATTGTTATTCATTTTTTCGACTTCCTTGACCAGTTTTGCGGTCAGGTTGCCAAGTTTCGATTGCTTTTTAAGGTCTGCGAAAGACATTTGGATTACCTCGGATTGATTTGGATTCGGGGGATTTACTCGGATAGTATAGCAAGGATGCCCTCAGTCGTCAAGATATTGCTTGAGGGATTCGATTGTTTCTCTCATACTGTCGAATAAAACTTGCATATCAGTCTCTGGTGGGAAACCCATCAGTGCCACTGATTTGCGTAGGTTCTCTTTCATCTCAACCGCTTCTGGGTCGTCTGAAAGGGACAATCTAGTATACATGATCCTTTGCTTTTCTAGCAAGGTCTGTAACTTTTCAACGTGTTCCATTTTGGTCTCAGCATCCATTCCACCAAAGGTCAGGATACTGCCATAGATTTCTTCCTGAAGATTATTGATTTCAGTCAGTTCGTCTTGGATAATATCAGATTTGAAAAAGTCACTCATTGATTATAGACCGCAAAATCTTACGATAATTGAACACATCAATATTTATGAACGGAGAATATTTTTTTAATTTTAAACTTACGGATTCCCACACTGGGTCCAAAAGTTGCTTATCAAACTTATTCCCGAACAGGAATATTTTATCATATATCACTAGGGTTTCTAGGGAAATTTTCCCGCCCAGGAACATTTTTAGAACGGGTGGATGACCTTTCGAACAGTCGAAAACACTCTCTAATTCGTTCTCCGAGAACAATTCGTTGCTTTGTTCTTTGAACAAGTAGGTCAAACTCTGTTGTCGTTTCGTCCATTCGGCGTAGTTTCTTTCGCCAGAATTGATAATTTCGCCAATCCATACCTGATTTACACTAGTAGATTCTACAAAGTTTGCGACCAAAAAATTAACAATCTCTTCGTCCTTATATTTACGACTTGTTTTTTCAAAGAAGTACTTATCTTTTCTCTTATTAAAGGAAGTTATAGTAGCACGAACTTTTTTATTATACTTAAAGTAGTCGTATTTTGGATTTGAAAAGTGGTTTTTTAGGGCAAGATATTCACAGTAGACTTCGAATGGTGCCACTCTCAATTTTTTTCATTATAACTATATGTATTATATCACTCTTTGTCTACACTTTCAAGTTTTTTCTTCCAATATTGTTCTCTTTTGCGGGCATTCAATCTCTCTTTGTTTTTAGCACGCCAGGCACGCTCCGTCTCTCTCCTCCTCTCTGCTCTTTTATCCCTCCACCCTTTTACCTTTTCGGGGTTTTCGTGGTAGTATTTTTTATTATACCCCCTCATATATTCTCTTTTATATTTTTTCCTTTCCTCTATGTCTAATGGCAAACTTGAACCGCCACCAATACCACCATCTTTTATATTGATTAAAATACCACCATCACATTTTCTACCATAGACAGAGATTAACCATTCTTCAAAGATGTAGGCATCTTCTTCAATATCAAAATATTTTATAATCTTAATTCTGTCTTTATCGTCAGGGCATATATCTCCGCCACCTCTAATATGAGGATTATAGCACCTTCTACCAATACCTTTACCAACATAATAAGGAGTTCTATCCTCTCTCAAATAGAGATAAACGTAATACATTTCTGCTTTGACTGTCGTTACAGTTATTTATACAAGAAAAGGGTCATAAAGACCCCATTCCGCTTGAATAACGACAGACAAGCACCATTATTTAGTCACTTTCAGCATCGACTAACTCAAGATCTTCAATACAATCAACTGTGACTTCATGGTCGGCAATGCGATACCAATGTTTCATAATTCCTAGAGTATCTTCATATTCACCAAGATACTCAATATCATCGCATTTATTCTCACGCAACCATGCTTGTAGGCGATGGTGCATTAATTCATCACGGGAAATCATAGTGGTAGTTTTGCCCTAGAAGTACGCTTCATAAAGTTGAGACGAGTTGCATCCCACTTTAGTCGTTCCTTCAGGGGTTTAGAAATCAGTTTCACTACTGATTCTACCTCAAGACTATTGATTTCGCAATAGTGACAGATGGCATCGATATAATTGATGTTTTCTTCCGCAACAATTTTCTCAATCTCTAGGGCAAACCTAGAAGGTGTCAAAAATTTGTTTTCTATTGCCTGTTCTAGTTCTTTATTCTGTTCCATAGAGTTCCAGTTTATCTCTAACAAACTTTCTAATGTATTGGGTGAGAAGTTTGATGTACTTTGATTTGTCTCGTTCTTCATAGACGACGCATTCTCCATTTTCACAAGCCATGATGATTACAAGTTTTTTGACTGAGATACCAGTCAGTTCGTACAGCATACAACCATATGCCATGCACTGTACAAAATAGTGTTCGATCCACTTGCGTGGTTTTGGTTTTTTAGAAGTTTTAAAATCGATTATTGCTAGTTCGCCGTCATATTCGGCAATACAATCAACGGTCCCAGCAATGCCCAGTTGCTTACTATATAGGGACCCTTCAAGGGCGTAAATATTATTTATACGATTTAAGTCTGATTTTGAGATCTTAAAGAGAAAATCGGAGATTGGTTGGACTTTTGGTAGATCCTCGTTTTTAAGGTGATGTTCTACCAAAGTATGCATATCCGTACCACGACTTGTTGCTGCGTTTGTGATACGGTCTGCTTCTTCATTACCAACTTTCTTCCGCCAGTTGACGAAAATCTCCTTATTAAAATGACTGGTCACCGATGTAATGGAGACCAGTCGAAGGAGTTCATCTTCATCGGGAACAGAGTAATATCTTACTCCATCAATAGTCTCCCTCTCAAGTTGAGGAAGACTAATATCAACATGATTAAACATTAAAAACCTGCTTCCATTTTAGCAACAATGTATTCTTTAACGATACCAGAACGAACGATATCATCAACTCCAAACTCAATTATATCAAAAGATGGCATTTTACGCAAGATGGACATAAAATCTACAATTCCATTACGATCATTCGTCTTTTGCAAGTCTGATTGAGTTGCATCACCACAGAAGATAATCTTGGAATTTTCACCAATACGAGTAATGATAGAATCCAATTCATGCATTGTGCAGTTTTGAAATTCATCAACAATCACAATAGCATTATCAAGTGTGGTTCCACGAAGGAAGGAAGTAGACCAGAACTTAATGGTTTCTTGTGATTTGAGATTGCCATAAAGCATCTCAAAGTCTGCATCAGAAGGCATTTGGAACATGTACTTTACCATATTCTTATAGGGAATCTGGTAAATATCGGATTTGTCATCATAGGTTCCAGGAAGGAATCCAATCTCACGAGTTGCCACAAGAGAACGAACAAGATAAATTCTCTCAAAAGGACTTCTTTCGTCTAATACCTCACGAATTGCATTATAAAGAGAAATAAATGTTTTACCAGTTCCAGCACAACCATAGGCAACTAAGTGCTTTTGGTTTTTATATGACTCAAAAAGTTTTCTTTGATTGTCGGTAAGTGGATCAATTTCAACCAAATAGTCAGAACTCAGAGGTTTTTTCCTCTTCATCTGCTTTGTCGTGAGTCCAACCCCGATGGGTTGCTCTGCAGATGCTCTTTTTCTTCTTGCCATATTAGATCTTTAGGTTTTTTGCGCCTGGTGCTTTTGATGCTTTTGCAAGCACTTCATTCCATCCTGGATTTTTTGCAATTAGTTTATCTCTCCACTCACCGACATCAGTTGCCATTGGTGCGGTGGAAGGATCAGACCAATCTCGTGTCCAATCTGGATTATCACTTAACCACTGATCCCAGTCGTGAATACTCATCACAACTTCTTTTTGCTCACCAGTGTTTTTATTCACTACGGGGTATGTTGCCATTGTTATGAATTCAAGATAATGATATTTAGACCCATTCCAGTGCTTCTGCGACTGTGGGGAATTGTTCGGTAAACACCTTTTTACACTCATTGGCAATATCCATGTGCTCCTTCTGAGTGCCATTAGCAGATCTCAGAGAGATATAATGTGCCCATGAGCGAACAGAACCCGACATATAAATGCGTGTGGGGGTCGCCAGAGGCAGTACAAAGCGAGCACACTCCTTTGCTACTCCGTGAGAAAGAAGTTCCTTGTAGAGGCGCATACCCTCCGCAAAATGCTCCTGAATCTTACCTTGCAATTGCAGTTTCTCATACTCACCAATATCATCAATGGAGTTCTGACGATTCTTGGTATCCTGACGACGCAAATCAGGCACAGGAATATAATCAGAAATCAAAGAAGAATCTGCATAACGCTGGGAAAACTCTTGATATGTGAAACTACGATGACGCAGAATCTGAGCTGCGATGCCACGATTCGTCTCAATCTCCAAAGTCATAAATGCCTGCTCAAACACACTCCAATGTTGGTGCTTGATACAATAACGCAAAAGTCCAGCATAGTTATCATTTTCCTGGTTTGCTGGATTTGACACTCGTGCCACATATGCCATCGTCTTTTCGGCATCGGGCGTCACACTGATCAGTTTTACACTCATTTTTGTTCCTCTTTAATCTGGGTATCCATCATCGTCCTCAAAGATTTCGTCGTAATCATGTAGTGTTGAGTCCTGATACTTTAAGTAACTTTGAGTATCAGAATAAATTTCTGCTTTCAGAGAATCAACCAACAGTTCAAGATTACGGACAATCAGTTTTAGTTTGTCTTTGTCCATAGAATAGATTTCTCTCTCACCATTATACACAAAAAAAGAGGGAGAGTCAATCTCCCTCAAACTTTAGTAGTTTATCAAACCACTCGTCCAAATGAACAAGGTAGCATGACCAATAGTTGCAACCTCTGTACTTTAACTGATAACAGGCAGGTGGTCTGTTATCTTTATCCATATCATCATAATGATATGTGTAATTTTGCATTACTTACTCAGCAATAGTACTTCAGCATAAATTAGAAGCATGAATGCTGTTGATCCGCCGACGATGCCAGCAATCAAAGCAATCACTTTTTACCTACCTGGCAGTGACCCGCCATGCAGAGAACTGCTTTATGACGCTTCTCTTCTTTTTGCTTCTGCTCTTTAATGAGTTGAAGGAAATTGAGTTTCTGCATCACTTGTCCTCCTTGACAAACTTAATGCCACGATAGGCTTCGTTGTGCTGTTGAGGTTGCTGTTGTGCTTGTCTTTGCTCACGACGCTCTACAGTGTCGTATGCTTGACCACGATAAACGACTTTAGACATGGTTTTACTCCAAAGAAATGAGACGGTTAAATCCCGTTCCTTCGGGCGGCGTTTGCGTTCGCTATTTGCGAATAGCGAATGAACGACCTAGTTTTTTTCCACCTACGAATAGAAGTGTGGCTAGTTTTATACATTCTACCAAGTTCCCTGATAGGTATGTCCAAGATAGATGGGTCTTTCTTTACATCCTCCAAGAAGGTTTTATAAAGAGAACCTCTTCTTTCGTCGTTAATATACCTATCAGGTGTATTCATATAAGAAGTTGGATTTACCAATCTCCCATTTACCCAACCACTAGGAACTTGGTCTTTATGGACTAGTTTTTCTTCTACTCCATTATTCACACGAACCATACCATAGGAACATAAACCAACCCTAGTTGATTTTACTTTATTGGCAAAATGTTTATTATCATCAACAGAGAAAAACTCGTGGAGTTTTATTTCTGCTAAGTGTGCCTCTTCCCTGCTCGCGTGGGTAGATAAGACAATCTTTTCAGTGGGACTGAAAGTATCGTCCGTATAACTGCCCATATACGGGTCGCTATAGGGTTCTACAGAAGACCCCCTAGAACCGATATATCCACGACCATATGGTTCGTATGAGTAATAAGTATAAAAGAACATAGGCATTCCGTTCCGCGTCGTCCTACTTGCGTCCTATTCTTCTACCTCTGGGAAACAGGCAGGATCAGTCCCGTCTGCATATCTAGCAATAAACTCAATCTTCTTCCATACAGAAAGAGATTCGGTTCTCATTGTCCTTTCAGATAACCACTCAAACTGCTCACAAGTGAGAAGCATTTTTGGTTCTGGTTGGGCAAGTGCCAGTAGGAGAGGTAAAATCATAGGATGAACGTAAGGGTATTATACCCCTGTTGAGATTATTTAGCAAGTGAGTTCTGTAAAATATGATACAAAACCTTACAGACCCAAAATTTTGCCGGGATTTTTTCCGACGATTCCGGGAAACAAAAGTCACTTTTGGTTTAGCTTCTTAATCTCAAACAAAGATGACTTGTGATATTTTTTTATCTTCTTATACTCCTTGATGATCTTATCAATCTCTTTATTAGGAATTCTTACAGTGAGGTCTTTATTGTCATCCGAACCAACAAATCCGAGTCCAGATTTTCTTTCTTCGTCTTTCATATCAACGAACTCATTAATGTTCTCTTGGATCTCATTACGAATCAGTTGATTTATTTGATCTCTAAGATTTTCCTCATTCATTTCTTTTTCTTTTTTTCGTTTGGTTTATAACCCCACATCTTAGGGTTCACTGTTCCCTCTGTCCATTTAAGTCCTCTTACATCACGATACTTATCCCAATACTGGTCAAAAATATCTGATTGGAGACCCTGAACAACATCATATTTTTGTTCTCCATTGTCTCCATAGGTAATCAGATAAGAATCTCGTGGAAGACTCTTATCATTGGCGGCAGAAGGATCGCAATCTACATTAATGATATTGATTCCCTTACCCACGATTCCCCCATACGATTTGAGGAAATGCTTCGGAAACAACTTCCTTTGTAATGTTGTATTTGTCGGAGAGCTTCTTATCTTTGACAAGGCAAACGATCTCTGCTTCCAGTGGGTGCAGACCTTCCAAGAGATTGATAAACATGGTCTCTCTACGAATAGAAGTCAGACCATTATTGCCACCCTTAATGAAGTGATAGAAGTGCTTACACTCTCTGCGAAGAGTGGTCTTACCATCAGTATCAGATGCTCCCATTGAGAAAGATCCTACCTCATACATTCTACGGACTTCTTCCGTAATCTTTGTAGAAAGAGTCCCACTTTGAGTTGTCTGTTCGGCATAACCAGAATAAGGAACTGGTCCATCTGGAAGTGCAGACTGAATCGATTCATCAAAGTTCCAGATCAAAAGCATTCTCAGAGCATCATGATTATACTTTTGGAGAACTTCTACTTTCTTTGCTTTTGATCTCTGCTTTGATGCAAGATCAAAAATCTCAAAAATGAGTGGATTGTTTGGAAGATCTAAACTTTGTGTGGCAGGTTTTTTTGTTGTCTTTGCCTTACTCGTCGTCTTCGTCGCTGGTGTCTTCGTAGTCATGATAGTTGTCAAAATTAAATGCAATTACTTCGTCAGGTATCAGGTTACCTTGCCCGTCAAACATCTCTGGGTGAGGTCTTGGTACTTCCCGATAATTCATCATGTATTCTCTGGCAGTCCAACCAACTAAAAGTCCAACAATTAGAAATAAAACGGTCAGGAATGAACCAAATACTAAACTAATTGCTAACATTTTTCTTTCTCCGGGAAATTACTTTTCTTTTCCTTGACTTAAAGGAAAACTCGAAATAGATGGTGACTTCCCGATTTAGAAAGCAAACCATCTTCTCAAAGATGATGTGAAATGGTTGAGTCTGCTTTCTTTTACCTCCATTAAGAATAAAATCAACGCCACGGTTTCTGTGGTCTTCTGATTTATTTATGTTAGACGAGTTGATGTTCCTTGAGGAATTTGATTGTGTCAACGGAACCTCCCAACTTTTTATCATCACAAATCACTTGGGGAAAGGTTGATCCTTTCCCAAATTCAGCATAGAACTCTTCTTTCGTAAAGTCCTCACCGAGATTATAAACCACATAGTTGCTATTTGTCAATTCCAATACCTGTTTGACCTTATAGCAGTATGGGCAATTCTCTTTTGAGTATACGGTAAAATTCATAAGAATATATTATTTACTATAAGTCATACTAAAGCAAATCATATTATATCATATATGATAAAAAAAATCAATCACCAAGGAACATCTTTACTAAATATAGTCCAAGTAGGTTGCGAATTATCAGATTGATTAAGAAGACTATCAATCCAATGCTCATGATTTTGTATGATTGATTTATCATTAAATTGATCAGAAATCCAACCACGTACAATTTCTTCCGTTAATTCTTTAAATGGAATAAATTCATCGGAATCTGGGGATACATTATGGGTTTCTACTTCATACTTATCTACAGATTCAATGGTCGTTTTCTGTGGATCGGTATCGTCATAAGAAGTCCATTTTACAACAATTTTTGAAACAATATTGTAACCAGTATCAATAACTTCAAGATTAGTAATACTAGTTGAATGTATAATGGACATGATTTAAAAAGTTAACTTATTTTTGTATTTATTATTTCTTCTAAACTGAAGTCGTTGATAGGTTTCCACTATTATCGACCAATAATCGATATCTAGTTCCATTTGGTGAAGTTAAAACTGCACCATAAGTACCAATTCCTATTCTATCAACATCAACATAAGATGCATCTTGAAATGCCATACTTCCTAACATACCATTAGTTGGAATTTGATTTGGATCTTTTCCTATTAAATTAGACATTTTTTATGAATCCGATTACTTTTATGTATGTAAAAATTATACAGTCATATTGACTAATTGTTGATTTGTAAGTCTATAATCATAGTAAGTAAAATTTTCTATAGTCCCATTCAAAAATTTACCTACCGTTAATGCACCATCAGCGCCAATGGATATTTCATCAATTGTCTCTGGAAAAATAACATTAAAATCTTCAGAACCTAATATACCATTTGTTGCCTGTTGTGCATTATTATTTTTATATGCACCTGCTATTTTCAATCTTTTTTGTAGAGAACTATATGTATAAAATGGAATTGATAAGTCAAAACCATATGTAAAAGAATTTCTGTTTCCTATAGAAGTCCCCAAACTAAATCTAGTAAGTGAATCAACATTAGAAACATAATAATTAGTGTTTACCAACATTCCATTAGAAGAAGTTGAAACTCTAATAATATCATTTATTTTTAATCCATGAGGCAATTTTGTTTCTAGGAATGTATATCCTCCAAAAGGATCTATAAGTGTAATAAAATTTCTATTAGATTGTGTGTTAGTGGTTGCAAAGTTAATTACATTACTAGTAATGCTAGAAGACTTTGTTACACTTAATTGTGTTCTTGGAGTAGTAAATCCCAAAAATATATTATTGGAAGAAGTACCATCACTCAATTCTACAAATCTTCTTGTCTCACCAACACTTTTTTCACTTCTACTCTCATTACTTCTTCCAGTCAAAATAATTGTACCTTCATTTGAATTGAAAAATGAAGAAAAATCATTACTAGATATTTTAACTGAATCCGAATTTCTTGTAACTTGACTACCAGATGTTGGAATGTAAGAAGAAGGAAAATTACCTTTTTCTAATTGAACCCCCCAAATGTACATTGTAGATAATGGAGAACCAATAATTGGCACATATCCAGTATGTTGTATTATTAAGTCTTTACAAGTTGCAGTATTGCTTATTGTAAAATCATAAAGTATAAATTTTGTCCAACCATTAGGATATTGTATTCTTTCCAGGTTACCTAAATTTGAAATTTGTGTAGATGGGATAGAATTACTACCGACACTATTATAACTATAGGATTGTTTCGGGTCAATTGGAATGCCAGTAATCCAAAATGTTTGATCTGCCGATGTAGTATCATTTGCTATAATAGCAAAACTGGTTGCATTTGATCCTCCACTTTTAATGTAAAAGGAAAGACTATAAGTATCACCTGGTGTATATGTACCAAAAGCATTTGATATAATATATCCATTTGCATAATTTGTTCCAGGACTTGGAGATATCTTTGTTGCACTATATGTACCATCTGGTGCTAAAGTTTCTGTAGTATTTGCAGTAACAGTTCCACCACCAGGATTCGTCCAAGATGCAAGATTGGCACTATAATTAATCAAGTTCGTTCTTTGCTCTTCAATTAACAAACCATTCATTTGCTTTGTTATGGGATCATAATCAAATCTAGGTTTATTTGCACTTATTTGCTCAATATACCCAAAACGATTTACTCTAGTTCCAATACTATTTCTAGAGAAACTGATACGAGGATCTAATCTTTCATGAGTAAAATCAATATTTAAAGTGGGGAGACGACTTGGATAATCTAAACCAAGATTACTTTTTTCTAAAACTATGTTTGTCATGATTATTTAAACTTTAAAATTGAATTGTTTGAAAGACCATAGTTCATTCTAAAATTCCATTTATCATAACTTTAATTGTTGTATTTGGATACAATGGAGTAAAGAACAATCTTACATTTGAATTTTGAACTTCAACATCAAAATTCCCTAATGACTCTCCACTCATCAATGTAGAATTTTCTAAAATACTTGCACCAGTTTCAAAATGATTAACTGTTATTTCGGAAATTTGATAATTAGATTCCACAGAATCTATAGTATTTAGAAAGTCAACTTCACCTCCAGATGTAGAGGTTTGCCTATAAATTTCAGTTGATAAATCTGCAAAGGTATAACTTCCAAAATCAAAAGAAATCGCTTCAGAACCAACATTTATTGATGATGGATTAATAAATACACTTCCAATTCCCAATGCAGTAACTGTTGTCCCAACTGAAATTATATTATCAATCGGTTTTACATATTGTCCAATAGAAATACTAGTTGTTGTAATTCCGGTAATAATTCCAGATGTAGCAGAAATAGTTCCTGCAACACCAGCAATTGCAGTATTAAATCCTACATAAGTTCCAATTCCAGTAGAAGTTCCAATTGTAAAAGTTGTAGATGAAGGAATGGACAACACATAATAATCAACATTTCCATCTATTTGTAAGTTGCTTGAACTGGAGGGAAAACGAACAATATCATCTACATTAAATCCGTGAGATGTTAATGTTGTAAGTGTAGAAACTCCAGAAATTGGGTCACCATTTATTTGACTTATAACTTTTTTTAAATCACTTCTATTGATCGATATAATAGATTGTGTAGTATAATTTGAACCGGAATAATAATTATCATTAGAAGATTGTGGTAAAAGAGATATTTCAGTAACTACTCCATCAAAAACAGTAGCAAGTCCAATAGCACCGGATCCATTACCACCAACAAATGTTAAAGTTGTAGTACCTACACCAACACCAGAGGTATATCCAAATCCAGAATTTACAATAGAACTTAATGAAGATATTCCCCCACTAACATCTGTAGTGGCAACAGAAATTCTAAATCCAGCTCCTCCAGATGCAGTCAATACATCTCCAGAAGTATATCCAGTTCCTGGAGAAGAAATAGAAATTTCATTAACAACTCCATTACGCACTGTAACAGTACCTTTTGCGTCAGATCCAGTTCCAGAGGTTGTCACTAACCCAACATTAAATGTTCCTTCAGTATATCCCCTACCACCAGTTGTTATACCACCAAGAGAAGTTATTTGTCCTGGACAAGTTATATGAATTTGATACTTCTTAGAACTAAAATTAGAGACTGAAAAAGTATCTAATAAAGTTCTTGTTTTTGATGTAGTTTGCTTCTCAAATGATTCAAAAGTCAAAAAATTATCTACTTGAAGTGATGATTTAGGTGTAGTTGTGTTTATACCAACAGAGGTAGTAATTCCTATAGTAGAAATTCCAACTTCTACAAATGATGCAAATTGTGATAATTCCCTATTATATGACATTTCTAGAAGATTTTTTACTATTTATGGTTTGTTTATACAGTATCCCAACTACTAAATACCCATCCAGTTCTATCTCTAGTTAATGAGGGGAAAGAACTAATTACTTGCCATCTATTATATGAAATTGCCAACAATTGGATATTTGCATAGTCGGGATTGTATGATATAGGATCGTTACCAATTCCAATCGTACTATCGGTTGTTTTTATTTGTTCTTTTTCAATTTTTTTAATATCAACTTTTTCCCCACCAAAACAAGAGGTTGATAATACAATAGATGTACCATTTGTTGCAGTGTATTCCCCAGATGTTAATCTAACACCATTAACATAAACATCTATATATCCAACATCATAAGAAGTTGAAAATGTAGTTTGTCCAGCAGTTGCCGTAAATGTAGAAGTGCTTACTGTTCCTCTAGGAATTAATCCTAATATTTTATGATTAGTCCTATTAAAAGTTCTAATAGAAGTCCACGCTGATGTAGATCTATTAATTACTGTAACTTTTCTGCCAGGAACAGGAGGAGGTAAAAGAAGCATAACTGGACCATTATTACCATTACAAGTTACAATTACATCAAATGCACTTGGGATAGTTGCAAGTGAATAACCTGTTGCACCCTGATCATAACTATAGGTATTAGAAAAGTTTACAAATTGCTCTCCATAAAATGATTTAGAATTACTTGATGCTCTGTAAATTAAATCTCCATCAAAATCAAAATTTATCTCAGCATAACTTGTACTACCATTATTATATGCTTGGAAATATAATTTTCCATTTGAAATGTAAAGATCATCCGAGAATCCAAAATTTGGAGTGAATCCAACTCCACCATTATATGCACCGGTGCCATATTTTCTTAATATTTGGTAAATAAAAGTTGTTCCATCATATCTTATATCATATTCTCCAAAAAATTGAGATTGTCCCGATGTAATTTCTGTTGTTCTAACTTTTAATTTACCCACCATATGATATGGTAAGGAAGGTAAAATTTGTATCTGATTGTCTGCAGATTGTATACGATTTGGTTCTATAGCTGTAAATGTAAATGTAGTGGTTGCTATGCCAACATTTGTGAATGGTCTATTTACTGTGATGGAACCAGCACCAACACTAATAACAACAGTACTACTTGGATTACTTAATGTTTGTGTCGTAGAACCAAATGCTGTGATTATTCCACTTGAGACATCATTTCCACTTACAACAAGTCCGGTTACTATATTGGATGTCGATATTCCTGTAATCGTAGAGACACCGGAAGATGCAAGTGTTCCAGTTCTATTAGAAACTATGGTTCTATTTGCAGAAATTCCAGGGCAACTAAATCCTCTTATATTTGTATCCCAATCATTTACATTAACTAAGTTTGGTATGTTATCCGCAGAAAATGGGACATCAATATAGAAATCTCTAACATCTTCATAGTTGAGTTTACCTATTTCAATTGGAGAATCTCCAAGAACTGCTGTAGTAACACCACTTAAAGTATTATTGTTACCCAAAACTGGAGTTTTATATTGTCCATCACCAAAAATTCGAAAAGCAACATTACAGTTTCTTATTCTATTATTTTCTATTGTCCAAGTATATTTTGAAGTTTCCAAATCAAATGCTACATCAAATCCTTCGATGAAGTTATTGGCAATAATTCCCCCCTGTACTCCATTATTATATGAATCATAATCATCAGCAACGACTGCGGAACCTTGCATCAAATATTGCTCTACCTTAAAAGTAGTTAGAGAATACGATTTTCCAAAAAATGTAATTGTACTAATTCCACTAGTTCCAGAACCAGATGATGTAAAAGTATAAGAATAAGGACTCATCAAATACTCATCAACTCCACCATTTAGAGGAGTAGAACGATAGACTTTCAATTCTCCAGGATAACTGTTTACATTCCAAGGAACAGTAACTGCTGTTCCTACAGTTGTAGTATCGTAATCATTAACTCCAAATCTTTGATTAAATCTTAATTTTCTGCCAATAATTGAATTATTCGTAATAACAAAATTTCCTGATTGTGACCATCCTTTTATGAGTTGTCCAACATCCACACACATATTGTCGGAAATTACAACTCTTTTCGCAAATTGCTCTGGAAGATAAACTACACCGACGTTTTCAAAAACATTACCAACAATACTTACATAATCTCCCCCATCACTTTGAATTGGAGAACTAATATTTTTGATTTGGTTATTAGAAATAACAACACCTCTTACATAACCAGAGGGTGAGTTCATTCCAATTACAGGAGATTCATCAAAAGTACAACCTTCGATTGTAACAGATTTATGAGTACCAGTGGAGTAATTAGTTCTCCAAATATTTCCAGTATTGAAGAAATAACAATTTGTTAGTTTTGTTTCTTCAATATCAGAATCGCCAGTTTCCAATAAATTTGGTACAGTAGTTCCAGCACCACTTCTAAATTCGCAATTTCTTAATTCAAATCTTCCAAGAGAACCACTATTAAACCAACTATTGAAAGCTTGGTTATTATCATTTGATTCAAATTTAAGACCATCAATAATAATATTAGAATTTACACCACTTAAACCAATAATAGCACCAAGTGCAAATAATGGATCTTGGACTCCCCAAGTAATAGTTCCACCAGCACCAATTAACTTTACATCACCACTAATACTCAATCCTCTAGTTCCAAGACGATATTGTCCCGGTGGGAAAATTAATGGTTTTCCAGTTGCTCTTGCAGAATTAATTCCTGCTTGAATAAAAGTCCTATCATCCGTAACTCCATCACCAGTTGCACCAAATTCTCTAACATTTAGTCCATATCCAATGGCATCACTAAACGGCAATACAGTATATCCAATACCGACTCTTAAATTTGCTATGGTAGCAATACCAGAAGTATTGAGATTAGTATTACTTAAATAATCAATAGTACCTGTAGTGGTATCTAAGGTTGCAATCGTACCAATACCAGAAGTATTGAGATTAGTATTACTTAAATAATCAATAGTACCTGTAGTGGTATCTAAGGTTGCAATCGTACCAATACCAGAGATATTAACATTATCAGTTACAGTTAATGGTTTTCCTAATGTCAATCCACTTGTTGCATCATAAGTAAAATTAGAATCTCCAGTATTAATTCCTGCTAGATTAAAAGTTACCTGACCCGATGAACCTGCTACTAAAGCTATGGTTCCAGTTTTGTCGGGATAAGTAATAACTCTATCTGCTGTTGGAGTTTGTGATTGAATTGTAATGGAGTAAGTTCCTCCATCATCAATTTTAATATCACCAGAAACTTGTAATTTTGATGTTGGATTTGTAGTTCCTAATCCAACATTTCCATCTTCGGTAGTGGTTATTATTGTTCCACCGACTCCTACTTCTAGTCCCTTCTTTACTCTAAAACTTTGACTAGCCAAGGTTCACTATCCCCTTTGGTTTATTTTTTATTATTTATAGTTTAGTTGCAGTAAAATTAATTGTATAAGTAGTTATACCAGAACTCGCAGGAGTAGAAAGTAATCTAATGTTTCCACCAGAAACATCGATATCAAATGATGCAATAGTAGTATTATTAAAGATTGTACCATATTCAGAAGGGTAAGCAATTGTTCCATCATGTAAAGCAAGTATTTTAGTTGCATGGAAATTATTTGCCTGAGTTGCCTGAATAGTATATTCTACCGAACGGTAAGATGTAATTGATAGTGTAGAATGTATTCCAACTTGACTTGTAGTAGAAGATGTTGAAACAACAGACCCAGAACTTGTATATAATGTATCATATGTTGATGTTGTAATTATTCCGGATACTTTTAAATTGCCCTCAACATCAAGTTTTGCTGTCGGATTTGTCGTTCCAATACCGATATTATAATTCTCATCACCGACAATCCAATAACTGGAAGTACCAGATACATTATGACCGATTGCAAGTTGAGTATCTTTTGTTGTGTCTGGTGTATCGAAAAGATTTGAACCATCAGTACCAGAACCAATTACAATTCTTCTGGATGCATTTGTTGATATTCCAGTGAAAGAACCGTAGTGACTATTGAAGTTTCCAGTAGTGTTAGAATTAAGTGCTTGGAATCCATAAGCAACATTATTGGTTCCAATGGTGTTGTCATAAAGTGCTCGATATCCAGTAGCAGTATTATTGTCTCCGATGGTGTTGGTATAAAGTGCTTGGAATCCAGTAGCGACATTATTGGATGCGTTGTTAAAAAGAAGTGCTTGATATCCGTTAGCAACATTCTGGATTCCAGTGGTGTTGGAACGAAGTGCTTGGCGTCCAGTAGCAACATTATTAAATCCAGTGGTGTTAGAATAAAGTGCTTCAAATCCATTAGCAACATTATAACTTCCACCGTTGTTGGTATAAAGTGCTTGATATCCAGTAGCAACGTTATATTGTCCAGTAGTATTAGACTCTAATGCCTGATATCCCAATACAGTATTAGTGCTTACATCTCCACCACCTCTACCGACTGTTATGTCATTAATTTTTATATCACTATTAACATCAAGTTTTGCCTGTGGATTATCAGTCCCGATGCCAATATTACCAGTGCTTACATCAAAGAATGCTGTGGTCCCACCAGCACCTATACTAACATCATCTTGGAAAGTGGAAACACCACTAACTCTAAAACTACCATTAACATCAAGTTTTGCAATTGGATTTGTGGTTCCTACGCCAACATTGCCACCAAAAGGATTCAATCTAATGGTTCTATCTGCATGAACATCAATGATTGGAATGCCAGAGATTGGATTGACACTAAAAATAGAACCAGAAGTCAGGTTGTTAGTAATAGAGAATAACTGGCCTTCCGAACCTTCGAAGGAAAGAGTTCCATTATTAAGTGTATCATAAGGAATAATGTCAATAATAGTTCCAATACCAACTGTTGCACCAATGCTAACGACATCAGCAAATGTAGAAACACCTGATACATTAAGATCATTAGAAATGTCTACAGAAGCATTAATATCAAGATCTGATGCAAAGGTGGATATTCCAGAGACATTAAGATCATCTAACTCAGTATGACCATCTACGTCGATAGAAGCATTAATATCAAGATCTGATGCAAAGGTAGATACTCCAGAAACATTAAGATCATTAGAGATGTCTACAGAAGCATTAATATCAAGGTCTGATGCAAAGGTAGATACTCCAGAAACATTAAGATCATTAGAGATGTCTACAGAAGCATTAATATCAAGGTCTGATGCAAAGGTAGATATTCCAGAGATTTCAATATTAGTGCTCTTCAAAATTGGTATAGTCGAGATGCCAGAAGCATTAATGTTTCTGACTTGAATGATATCATTATCAGTCAGTTGAACTCCACCAACAGCAAGTCTTGTTCCTGTTGGGAATTGAGTGCTACCAATGCCGACAGCATAGTTTGATAACCAGGCATCAGTTCCAAGACCAGCAAAGGTTCCTGCCTTAAACCACATAATCTTCTTATATGTGGTTGGTACTGTCTCAATACCAGCAACATATAAATCTACAAGTGGATTGCCTTCGGTTGATGCAATCGCAATACCACCGTGATTTGCAGTATTATCGGTAGAAATATCATTACCGAGTCCATCAGTTCTTACACCAAGAATTAAGTCGGCATCTTCTACTTGTAATTGAGTGGTGAAGATTGTTGCGGATGTTCCTCCAACAGTAATATTTCCAGTTACATTTAAATCACGTAGAACATTTAAGTCTCTTGTGACCGTTGCGTCTTGTGGGGTTGTAAATTGATTAGGAACACTTAATGTTGGTGTGGTTCCTTCACCTGAAGTCACATCAACTGCAATTTGATTTGCCGTGCCGCTAATTGATGCAACATAATCACCAAAAGTGTCCGTGCCTAGTCCAACACTATTTGGTTGAATGGTTGCTGCTAATGATACATTTCCAGTGCCGTCAAAACTAATTGGAGAAGCAACAACATCTCCCGTGATTTCAAAAGTTCTTGCGTTTTCTAGTTTTGTAGCAGTGGAGATTGTGCCAGTAATTCCACCAATAAATGTAGAAACACCAGAAACATAAAGAGTATTAACATCAATATTATTAGATACTTTTAAATTGCCACCAACATCAAGTTTTGCTGTCGGATTTGTCGTTCCAATACCAATATTATAATTCTCATCACCCACAATCCAATAATTGTTGGTCCCAGAAATATTGCGACCAATTGCTAATTGATTATTTGCATCTTTTGGAACATCAAATGCATTGACTCCATTACCACCACCAGAACCAATAACAACAATACCAGATCTATTAGTTGTGTTTCCATTATATGAGCCAAGGTGGATATTATAACTACCGGAGAGATTTTCTCCCGCAGATCTTTTACCCATTGCAACATTATTATTACCAGAAATATTTTGGAAAAGAGCATCATTACCCAGAGCACTATTAAAAGCTCCTGTAGTATTATCTCTAATCGCCCAGTATCCAATCGCAGTATTACTTAATCCTTGGTTGTTTTCAAGTGCTCTAAATCCAATAGCAGTATTATTTGCTGATTGATTATTATAAAGTGCTCTATATCCTATAGCAATATTATCATTTCCGTTATTACTATTGAGTGCTTGTACACCAATTGCTACACAATTAATACCTGCGGTTACCGTATTTAATGCACCAAAACCAAAGAAGAGATTATTTGTTCCTCTAGTTCCTAGTGTTGCAGTATTGACTTTTACATTATTCAAAAATGTTGCTATACCAGAGACATTAAGATCATTAGAAATGTCTACAGAAGCATTAATATCAAGATCTGATGCAAAGGTGGATATTCCAGAGACATCCAGGGTAGTTAAATAGCTTCCAGTATCAACAAAAAGATCATCTCTGGTATGAATAGATCCTCTTACATCTAAAGTTTTAGATGGTTCAAAAATAGTCGTTCCAATACCTACACGACCAATTACCTCTAATACCTTTTCATTTTCAGTACTTCCTTCTACACCTATTTTTTGCTGTTGTTGTCTTCCACTAAGGAACTTAATTGGTGCTACCA
>Ga0208645_1000426_pt1 | contig 46339 bp, 27 predicted proteins | sample VirMetDEL_Sep_01_FD_184519 | JGI IMG/M metagenome (GOLD analysis project Ga0208645, IMG submission 184519) | Aqueous microbial communities from the Delaware River and Bay under freshwater to marine salinity gradient to study organic matter... | ecosystem: Environmental > Aquatic > Marine >... | reverse complement strand
GCTGCGGGTTCTGTTGGTGGAATTGGGGCAAATCAAGAAAATCCCGGCAAATTTATGTACGAAAATTTAATTATGGGTACAAACCTGATTGAAGAAGCTAGAAGACAAACGGTTCCTAGATTTATATTACTTGGAACAGTCTGCTCTTACCCAAAACACTCACCGGTTCCGTTTGATGAAAATAATATTTGGCAAGGCTACCCAGAAGAAACTAACGCACCATATGGGATCGCCAAGAAGACGCTTATGCGGCTCCTACAGGCGTATGGAGAGCAGTATGGGATGAGGGGTGCCAACTTGATCCCGGTCAACATGTACGGTCCACACGACCACTTTAATCTCACCAGTAGCCACGTTATCCCAGCGCTTATACTTAAATTCTACAACGCAATGAAAAATGGAGAAAAAGAAGTTAGCGTATGGGGTACAGGTAAAGCTTCTAGGGAGTTTTTGTATGTTTCAGATTGCGCCGAAGCGATTGCTAAAGCTATAAAAATTGAACCCGGACTAAAACCTATAAATATAGGAACTGGTAAAGAAATAACAATTAAAGAATTGGTAGAAGAAATATCTGAACAAATGGGCTATCAGGGTTATATCAAGTGGCAAACAGACAAACCAGATGGACAACCTAGACGTTGTTTAGACACATCAAGAGCTAAGAAAATTTTAGGATTTGAAGCAAAAACAGATTTACAGACAGGACTAAAACAAACCATTGAATGGTTTTTAGATGACAATAACTGGGAGAAAAACATATGAACGTAGCATTTTATATCAATCAAATTAATAAAGATGAAAAAACATTTGAGATCTTTAACAAGATGAATAGCGACTTGGAAAGTGGAGCTATTGACAATGGTTCCATTTTCTATAAAGAGATTGGGCCAAATCCAGTCGAGCCAAAGTTTGGAATGTTTAATTCTACAGATATTTGGCATTTCACCGGAACTTTAATTGCAACAAGTATGGAAACATTCTTAGATGCACTCAAAGCTGTAAATAGATATACTCTAGCTTATCTCTTTTATAAAGATAATAAACATGATGTGTTTTCGCTAATTGGTATGTCTAAAACTACAAAAATTTTAACAACAACAGAAGAAGATCAAAAAGAGGTATATAGACTAACTGGGCTAAAACCTATCTTAGTAAAAGATGTAAGTCCGTCATTAATACAAAAGGCACTAACATGAAAGATTTTGAACAAAAAGTAGTAGATTTATATCAAAAGCAAGAAAAAAGTACATATCAAATTGCTGAAGAATTAAATACATACCCTAATAAGATTAGGCGTGTGTTGTTAAAACATGGCGTTGATATTAAAGATAGAAGCTCTGCACAAAAACTAGCACTGAAAAAAGGCAGAAGCAAACACCCAACTGACGGAACCAAAAGAACAGAAGAAACTAAAATTAAAATTAGTTCACAGCTTGTAAAACATTGGGAGGATTTAGATGACGACGAAAGAGAAAGAAGATCGTTAGAATCTAAAAAAAGATGGAACAATATGCCAATGGCTAAACAGCAGGAGATTAGAAATAAAGCTACATTAGCTATTCGCGCGTCTGCTACGGAAGGTTCTAAGATGGAGAAGCATATCGCTAATGAGATTAGAAATCTAGGATATAGAGTTGAAGTGCATAAAAAAATAATTCCCAAAGAAAATCTTGAAGTGGACTTGTATATTCCAGAATTGAACACTATAATTGAAGTCGATGGACCATCGCACTTTTATCCTATTTGGGGGCAAGAAAAACTTCAAAAACAAATGAACGCTGACCTTAGAAAAAGTGGTACTTTACTTAGTAAGGGATACGCTATTTTACGGGTAAAATCTTGCGGCGAAGAATCTTTGGCAGAAAAAACTAGATTAACAAATATTGTACTTGAAAAAATTAAAGATATAGGGTATAACTTCCCTGTACGATCCAAACGCTTTATTGAGGTTGAATAATGAAAGATGATTTATTTGAAGACGTAGAACTATCTACACCTTCTAATACTGATACATCAGTAAAAGATGTAATTGATGATGGTTCGCCACTTCCAACCGATCCAGAATGGAACGATTACGTTCTGGGTCATTTTCAAGAAAACGAGATGTTTGATGGTAGACCTTTGTGTGCCGGATTACGCAGAGTAGCGGAGCTTCTACTGGGTAAAGTTATCTCAAGTAGACCCACTCAGATATTTGCGCCAACTTCTGGAGATGAGATTGGCAGAGCCACTGTAGTATGGGAAGTTGTTTTCCAAGACGGCAGTGTTTTCAGCGATGTGGCAGATGCTTGGGAGGGCAACACAGACGACATGTTTCAGGTGTTTGTGACCGCTACGGCAGCAACGCGAGCAGAAGGTCGCTCACTCAGAAAGGCTCTTAGACTCAAGACTGTGGCCGCAGAAGAGATGACTAGCAAAGATACTGCTAAGATCGCTAAGGACATTAGCAAGAAGAAAGGTCTTGACGTAACCACTAGCGAATATGATTCTAGTGGAACGATGACTGGCCCTCAAGCTAATTTTATTGATTCAAAAGCAAAACAACTAAATGTTGACGCTGAAAAGATTTTAAAGGAGGTCTTTAATGTAGTAAAAGTGAGCAAAGCTACCAAAAAGCAAGCAAGTGATTGTATTGAAAAGTTAAACGAATATCAACAAAAGAAAGATTCTATTCCTACAGATTTTATTGGCTATAACCAAGATTGGAGAAATTAATATGAAAGTAAATTATACTACTAAAAATGGTCGAGTTTCCGTAGAGCTAGAGGGAGACACTCAACGTGAGATCTTCTCTCAACTTTCCAGCTTCCAAGAGGTTTTTGACGAAACCGTTTGCGGTAAGTGTGGAAGTGAAGATGTGAGATTTGTTGTCAGAAATGTTGACGACAATCTATATTATGAGCTTCGCTGCAATGACTGTGGCGCAAGGCTTTCATTTGGCGTAATGAAGAAAGGGGGTGGACTATTCCCGAAACGTAAAGACAAAGAAGGTAATTGGTTGCCAGACCGTGGATGGGTTAAGTATAACCCAAAAACTGGTCAGGAGGAATAGAAAAAGGCCAGTAGCACACCGCTACTGACCTTCGTAGAAAGGAGTCGTCGAAAGGCGACTTCTTTTTTTATAGATATTCTACAGTGAAATAAAGACCAAAATCAGTTTTACTACCAATCTCGTCTGGAGAAGCCGAAAGAGCAACATACCAATCGTGACGAAGACTTTCGTGCGCAGCACCCTCAACTGTCGCTCCTGTAATATCTAAATTACCACCCGGATCTGTACTATCAGAGTTGTTGCCATTTAAACCACTGGCTCCGGGGCTTTCTGTGAAGGACAAGGGACTTACTTCGTTGTCGCTAATTCCATCCCAAAGAAATCTAGTCCAAGCATGACTACCGGGAATACCCCTGTGGTTTAGAGCTTTGTTAGCATCCGTAGAATCACTGGGATGTCTAATTTCATAGACTTCAGTGGTTACGCCGCTAGCATTCTTAGTGATATCAGATCTATCAAAAATTCTAAGCTGACAATTCTTAACCCGAACTGCCTCATCATGCTCAAATCTAATATTAAGTGGAGCGTAATGATTGGGCATAGTAGCATTTTCTGCTTCATTCTCAGTATTATGTTTAGTTCCAGATTCTGAAGCATATTTGGTATTCATTAGCTTTTGAGCTTCAACCGTACCGTCAGAATTTGTAATATAAGTGTTATCTTGATAAGAGTCTACTGGCACAGAAAGTCCAAAGTCTCCACCAAAAAAACCAAGACCAGAAGCGGAATGATCTATATATATACCAGTAGGACTGGTTGCAGTAGTTAAATTGCCGTAAAATGTTATAGTTGCCATATTTTAATCTCCTGTTAAGTTGTATAATATTATACACTATTAAGTATTTAAGTTAAAAAATCAAAATGGGAATAACTCCATGTCTACTAAATTTTCAAATGTAAGAGGTAATCCATCTGACTCAAGCCACTGATGAGAAAGATCACAATGGAAGTGAAAGAATAAGTCATATTTTGAATAAGCGCCTTTAAGTACATTAGGATTAGATTTTTCTCTATCGTAATCTAAATTTATACTTCTAATATTTTCTCCAACAACATGATCTGTATTATTTAATCCTCCGGGCGTAGCAACAAACGAAACCCCATCCCCAAGAACAAGGGCTTGAGCGCCAAGTTGGATAATTGCAACATCTTGATTATCCCTCCAAATAGTACTACCAGTTTCACCGTCTTTGTTATTTGGCGCACTTACCCTATAAGCGTCTTTAATTTCAGTAACTACTTGTGGTTTACGATCTATAAATTCTTCGTAGTTTGTATACCCAGCAACGAAATAGGCTTTAAAAGATGTATTTACATTTCCAACTGGGGTAATTCTAATATTAGATGTTGTTTCGGATGTAATACCAGTTGCCTCTCCAGGCAAAAAGTCTGTTGGTAAAAAGCCATAGCCCCATAGCGGTCGCGTAACATTATTTCCGGCTATTACATCTTCTTCGTATATCCACTCTAAAGCTTCCACTTCTCCATCCTCCCCAATTTTAGAAACTCTCATTTGAACATCAGAGCCAGACCCCCCACTAACGGTAAATATATTACCCTCCTTATAACCAGCACCCTTATCTGCTACGATGATATTTTTACCTATTTGCTCCTTAATAATATCATGAAGAGTTTGTTCTGGCTTAACATTCCCATTCTCAAAATCAATAAAACCCGGATCAAATATCAAACCCTCCCCCGTAAACCCAAATCCTATGTCGTGTTTTCTGTAAATCCAAGGTAGCAATCTAGCCCTTCTGTTTGGATCAACGTTCCATAAAGAGGTAGGAGCTAAAGGCGTGTATTTTCTATATCTTTGAGAGGCAGATATAAGATCAACATTTTCATCTTCACCAAACTTGTCTTCTAAATATCTATCTAGATTTTTAACCACATCTCCATCTACAACAATATTAGTGCTTTTATTTTCAATAACAACACCTTCGCTAAAAACTAGACTTGCCTTTAAAAGATAACCATTTATAATTTGTTCAGAGTTAAGTAGCATCTCAACTGCAAGTCGATCTGGCACAACCCCTTCTTCCGTAAAAGGATTTGCAGTAAAATCATCAAATATAGATAGAACTTTATGATCAACATTTGTTATGATTTTATCATGTACTATTGGTATTCCAGAAACGGGATTAACCACAAACTCGTCCCCAGTAAAGTAATACGATTGAACAAGAAGCTCAGAAACCTGCTGTGTGCCACTACTATAAATAAATTCATAAAGAGGGTTTTCGTATGGTCTAACCAAAGTGCCGTCAATTTTTTCTCCATAGTCTACATTTGGACCTAATCTATAATCAGATTGCCAAGGTCTTTTTTTATCATTTTCATCAAGGTTAAATACTGGTAATTTATTACCTTCATTAAAGTGATGAACAGCATAAAATCTACTATCAAAAATAGTTTGATCTCTAGGCCAAGCTTCATATATCTTTACAAATAACGCTGTGGTATTTGGATCGCTATATGTCAAGTCTTGACGAGCGCCCCAAGAAGGATAAAACACATTGCTTAAAAAGCTGTGCGGTTGCCCAAGTGTATTGTTTGTTTTAACCTGTACGCCAGCCTCCATCTCAGAAGTACAAACGGCCCCGATAACACCATAGGCACCTCTAGAAAGAGAATTTTCATATGCTTCATAATGATTTTTTGTAATATAGTTTGGATAAATAACATCTAAGATTTGATACCAAGCTCCAAGATTTAGCTTATCCCACTCAAGACCTTTCTTGCCTCCCTCTGTATAATAATATGGATTATATTTGAAAGGCATTATCTTATTCTCAAGTCCAACGTCCGAATAATTAGCTGCCCCCTTTGCCTGTTTAACATCATCGGGGTAAGAAGGAACACTAGAGTCACAATCATCTGGGGGTACTACTTTAGTATCCTGTTTAAGTATTAACTCTCCTTTATCTTTATCACCTGCTTCAGCTATTAATCTCTGTTTTGTTTTTGGACCCCAAAGTGGAGAAGAGCCGCCATACTTACTAATTTTAACATCTCCAATACCCGGACTGCCATCTGCAACGTCAGGATAATTGTTAAACCCTTGCTCCACAAGTCTTTTTGCTGGATAAGGAATTGTTGTAGTTGCTCTTCCTGATTCGCATGGAGGCGATCCGTCAATTTGAACTTGAGGTGGGTCAAACTGCGCAAACACAGAATCTTTAAGCGGTCTAAACTCAACTCTATTTGGATTTCTTGGCCTAATGTCAAATGTTGAATTATCAGGATTATTTGTTATTTGCTTTGTTTCGCTATCTACAGGGTTATACAACCACTGGAAAGAGCCAGGATCTTGCCAAAAATCATGAAAATTATTGTAAACTGCGTCTGGGGTATCCCACTGTTCTGACTTAGGATTTGTCAAATATTGTTGCACTTTATTTAAACTTAATATAGGCCCACCGTACTCAGCATTAAACGAGCCGTTTACACCTATATCAGCAGGAAGGTGGTAGAAATTTTCTTTAGAACTAAATATATTACAGTGCGGTTCTTCTGCAAGTTCATCAGCATTGTACAAATTTACTAAAAAATATAGTGGAGATATGTTTGTACTTATATTATTATCAGAATGAGTGGGGTCAAAGACATTAAGGGCGGTTTCGTCACCATATTTATCTTGATTAAAAAATGCTTGATCTTGAGAAACACTTGACATATCTTGACCAGTAACATAAAACCCTTTGCCGGTAAAACTATTATCGTCTTCTTTTACCGCTGAGTTTAAGTTTACATATTTACCTGTTTCATCGCCACCAAGATATCCTTCTGGAAAAGCGCACCCAAAGAAAGGAGCCGTAAATCTAGAGCCACCCACTATACCATAGTTATTAAATTCTTGCAGTGGGTCTCCTTTGTGATTTTTACTTGTCTGGGTTAAGACAAGGGCGTTTCCTAGATTTTGCTTATCTTTTGTTTCTCTTAGTCCAGCAAGGTGCGTTCCCATAAAATCCCAGCTAGTAACCTGTGCATATCCGGGCCAAGCTTTTCCTGCATCTTTTTCTAGCACACTATCTGCATCATCATCAGCATCAACCCCATTTCCATATTTTGATTCATATTCTGATTTATTTCTAGCGGCTAGGTACTTTCTAGACAGGGCTTGTTCAGCTTCCATACAGTTTGTAACTTTAGGGTTAAGATTTTGACCTCCGTCGTAATCTTCCGACTCAGCTGTTGGGTCAGCAAACCTGTAGAAAAATTCTTGATTTGTCATGTGGTATGTAAATTGCCACTTGCTAACCGTCTTTTCAAGTGGAAGTGCAGGTTCCGCACCTTCAGCTACTGGATCAATAAACCACAGGCTATATCTATCTGTCAATAATACAGTCTCACCCTTTGTAAATTCTTTCGTAGACATATTAAATACATTTACAGTGACTTTTTCTTTATTGTCACCTCTACAGCCTTTAGGGTTGGCGTAGTTTGGAGACCACTGAAAAGGATTTGCGTTTTGCATATCTATTGGAATAACCAAGCCGGAACTAGGTGTAAGGTGCGTATTATTTATGGGGTCTTTAAAGTGCTGCTCTATGTCCATATTTTCAGCCCAGTCAACCATATCCTCGGCAAATTCAACAGCAGGTATCGTATCCGAAACCACTATTCCATATATTTGCTCAGAACCAGCAGAAAATGTACCGTCATAAGCCCTGTAAGATGTTTTAAGTTTTCCACCCACCTTTTTATTTGGTGCGCTATCTGTTATTGGAGAAGAATCGCCATCAACTTTATCTTTCTGGTTTGTTCCGTCTGGACCAATTGCATGTGCAGCAAGCGTTATACTTGGAAAAACCTGAGATTTAGAATTGTTGAGCGGCTTTTTCTTGTCAAACAGATATAATTTAAAATTAAAAGTTTCTTCAGAAATACATTTTTGACCATTTTCAAAAACATTTATGAATAATGGAATCTTTCCACTCCAAGAGATATATCCAGCATTTTTAGATCTTCTTATATCCTTTAATAACTTCTGTGTAGCAAGATCTTTAACAGAGTCTCCAAAACCAACTAAGTTATAATAATCATTCATGGCAATAAGGTTAACTGGCACAACACCTCGAAATACACTCGCTCCACTACTACCGGCACCGTCATAGTCATCAGGGTACAAAGCATCTTCAAAGTTTTGTTTTCGTTTTAGCTCTGGAAAATCAACTAACTCTTTAGATTTTCTGTCAAAAGTCTTATTGGTATATGAATCAAAATCTATATTTTCCCAGTTGTAAGGACTTGAATCTTGAATTGATGCGTCTGGATTTTTATTGTAATGCTCCCATTGTACAGCTAAAATATCTTTATCCAAAGGTGGGTCGTCATTATTTTCAAGATTAGTCGTCTGTTCAATCGCCAGTAATTCTGCTTGACTTAATATTGAATACTTTTTATAAACTCCAGCGTTATATTTCTCAAACCTCCAAGCACCAAAGGAGTAAGCGTGTAAAGACCTTGTAAATGCTTCTCCAGCATCTGACGTTCTTCTATAAGTAAGCGGGTCAATCAAATCGCCCAGTCCAAAATCCCTTTCTGGAAAAAATTTACGATTAACATAAATACCGTTAGATCTAAAATTCCACCAATCAATTAATTCTGGTAATGTAAAAGAACTCATTCCGGCATCCATCATAAATGGATGATTACATGTTATTAAGTGATACTCTGTTCTTTTTTGTTTGTTAGAAATTGGCATTAATATCTCCTACGCTAATCCTATTGTATCTTCTAAGAAAGTTCCTATGTAATTTTGTGGCGACGGTGAAATCTGTTGATACTCCCTAACGCCCTGTTCTTTTAATTGTTCTCCAGCATTTATAACTTCCTGCGGTGTATCTTCGGTTGGGCCATTTCGGATATAGTCCCAAACTTCTGCTGGATTTTCCAAATAAAAATTATGATTCTCTAATCTTCTTGGATCATTATTGTTTGGAAGAATTAATTTTAATTCATCAAAATATTCTTTGTCTCTTTCAATAATTATTCTATCAAATTCGCCCGTTGTAGAGTCTACACTATTAGACATAGCTGTTATTTTATTTAAAAGTTTACCCTTTTGTAGTTCAGTATATTGATCTGGATTTGCTTTTGCCAACCTAATTAGATCTTGACCGCCATTTTTTAATACGTCGCCATATAAATCCATGTTTGCTTGAGACTTACCAAGACCTCTTCTTATAGCCGCATTGTTTTGATCTATAATCTTCTGTCGTTCTCTAGCAACCTGCGATATAGCCATTTCTTTTTGTTTTTGTAGTTTACCAAATTTAGATGTGTACAAATCCATTTTCACAGTTGTTTGCAATCCATTATTACCAACGTCTACACTGATAGAAGTGACCAATGGACCTTCATTTAATAAATGTTTAGCAAGAAAAATTCCAGTTGGGTAATCAGCATAAACAAATCCACCGCGCTCGCTAAATAACAACAAACTGTTTGAAAGTTGTGCTTTTAATGATCCTGCCTCATTTAGTAGTTGATATCCAGCAAAATTCCAAGGGGCAAGATTCTCATCCTTTATAAATTCTACTTTGCCGCCTATGTCAAAATATCTTTCTCTTGGATCTGAATCTACATTTAAGCTAGTCGCAGACTGCCAAGGTCCATAGCACCTTTCTTTAGACATCAAAGGTAAAGCTACTATATCTGGGTAAACAGGAGAAGGTGATGTAAAGTTTATCTTATTAGCAGCAAACGCTAACCCTCGTAATATTTTTTCTTGTTCTTTTCTAGCACTTGTAACTGCGTCATAATTAATTTGCTCAAGATCTGAAACAAAATCGCAAATTGGTGGCGTGTTGTCATTAATTTTTGCGGGAGGATTTATAAAATCTGGATGTCTAACAACGTCTTGAGTTAAAATATTTTTAAGTTTAACAGGTTCATAACTTTGGAGAACACTATCGCAATATCTAACCTCTGCTATAGGAATTACTTTACCGGGAAGCGTGATAAGAGCGTAAACATTATCTGAATCTAATAATTGTTTTTCCGTGATAATAATATTAGAATTTAAATATTTATCGTAATACCTGCCAAATGTCAACAAATCGTTTTTAATTGGTCCCGGCGCACCACCATTTGGAACCCTAAAAACAGGAAGCATTTTAGAAGCAATTTCTCTAGTTGTTAAACAGCCAGACTCGTCGGTAAATTGAGCTATACTTGGCGACTGAACTGCAAGTGTAACATCGAAATCATTAGCCCATATATTCGTAGAAGTTTTTGTTACAGGTGGGGTCATATACAATTCTTCTGAAACTGTACATTTTACATAAGCTACAGATTTAGGTTTGCGTTGAAGACTTTGGTTCATTCTATCCTGAGACGAAATGTCATTCATAGAATTATTTAAAAAATCTCGCGGATCTGGGTCGATATTATCAAGTGTTTCACTAACATCTGGCACAAACAATCTATTTCCATACCTATCCCTAGTTTGCTGAGTAAAGCTATCCGAAGGTATTTGCGAGAAATCGTAATACTGACTATTATCAAATCTTACATAAGAACTGACTCTGTTGCTAGAAAGTAAAATATTTGTTAAGTCAACAGGAACCAACCCCTGCTCAACAGCGCGAGGTAATTCGCCCTGTTTAGCTTCTACATTTAAGCTTTCCGAGAAAGACATATTTCTATCAAACAAAGCGAAGTTGAAAAATCCACCTTGAGGTTCTGGCTTATAGTTATGATCCCATTCTTCTGAAACCGGATTCCAATTGCACTTTAAGGCGCCATGAGTGTAAGCTTTATTGGAAGTATAAAAAGATAAAGTTTTAGGGTCTATAGCAGGATACTCTTCTTTTAATTTAACGTAATCATTATAGTGTTCAAACTTTGATGTATACGGATTAATAGGAAGAGAGTTTCTCAAATATGATAGTTCAAGATCAAAATAAGGTGAATTTACATATGTAGGATCTGTGTTTACAGGTAAAGGTTTAAACCCAAAGGGTCCAGTAGCAATATTTTGAGTAAAGTCTGGATAAAATTGAATTTTATCGCTGTAGTTTACGTTACATGCCTTTGGTATTTTAACTAAGTATTTTTTACCGAGACATTCGTCTGCAACGGATTTTACCCACTCATAAACTCTTTTAGCATTTTTGATATGCTTTTTAGCAACCTCTGGGACAGATTTAGTAAGAGGTATCCCATCTCTGGTATTTTTTAATATCGCTAAAGCATTACCAGTGTATTCTCTTAGATTTTTTGTTTCATCTTGCCATATCTCTTCAATTTTATTAAGTTGAGCATTAACAGAGCTTAAATAATCTTTGTACGGCGAGTTTGCTTGACCGCCTCTGTTGTGACCACTGTGAAGTTTTTCTAATCTTAATCTAATTTCTTGTAGCTTAGAAATTGCTTCATCTCTGTTGTCAAAATAATACTGCTCTCTTTCATCAGAAAGATCTTCTACGCGCTCTATATTTGATATGACACTATTTATAGCACCTTGTATTTCTGCTATGCCAGCTTCAGGAATGCCAATCTTTTCCGCCCTCTTATAATAAAGCGGGTATCCGTAAGGTGGATTACATGGACTGGCTGGAAGACCATCTGAACCCATATAGTTTTTTTCTGAATCCCAAACAGATCTAGGTACACTTACTGCATAAGATTTGCCCGCCAACCTATCCATCTCATCTTTTAACTCTTGTGTTTCTACAAGATCTTTTAATGGCCTTATCTTGTCTTCAATGGCAGTATTTGTAATACTTCTCCAGAAAGTTTGGTTTTGTGACATTTCTTGTAAATAAACTTCATCGTATTGAAGTAAGAAATCTCTCCATTGCTCATAAGAAACAGCCGCATGTCTTAATTCTAATTCTGTAGCGACATAATAATTACCAACACCATGAGCGTCTAAACCTTTTGAGTCAAGCATAATTTGCTTATAAGCCCCAAAGCCTTTAGGTATCGTTACAGCCTTATCTCCAAGAAAGCCATAAAAAGGTATAATTTGCTGACTTAAAGATGTTTGTAGCTCCCACTGTTCGTGTTGAAGTACGTCAAAGAAATTATTAAGGCCGTCTTTCTTTCTTCTTAATTGTATATTATCTCTATCTTTATTATTAGTAAAGAAGTGCATTTCTATTTCTTGAGCGCCAACAACAACTCTGTCAGTTGTGACATTAGAAACTTCATAGCCTAGATCTTGATTGCCAACATAAACTTTGTTGCTTTCTAATTTACTTATGTAATCTTTTATAGCGCCGTATTTTGGCTGTCTTGTTTTATTTATTGCGTCTAATCTAATTATACCGACAATTTGATCTTTTTCATTACCTTTCTGTTCTGCGTTCCACCTATTCCTCCAATAGTATCTGCTACATGCTGGATGGTCAATTATTGGTAAAAGCGAGACAAATAACTCATGACTAGTTATGTCGCAAATCTCTTGAGCTAAAGATAGCAAATCTAATTGGTCAAAATCCATAAAGTACATATTTGGCAACAGGTTTAAAGGCAGCCCGTTAAAATCAACAACATAATTATAACCCCTGAAATTAATCGCCCCACCAAATCCAGCGTTATGATACTCTCTAGGTAAATATCCATAATAATTAAAGAGGGTTGCTAGAGCTTGTGAAACTCTGTACCAAGGTATACCATTGCTTGACCTTCTAGAGAAACCTTGTCCGGTTATTGGGAAATCACTAGCCATCCAACCTAGATCTGTAAAGTTTTCGGCGTAATCGGAAAGAGTAAAATCTACATCGTCGTTCAAAAACAACGTCTTATCAAAGTCTGGCTTGAAAGATCCGGTTAGCTTATTTTGCCCCTTTAAAGCTTCCGGTAAAAATCTATCAGGATAAATTAAAGAATCCGTATGATAAGTATCATTATTGATGTAGTTAATACTGCCATCTCCAACGACTACCTTTTGAAGCACCCTCTTTTGTTTAAACGACCCCTCTAAATACCTTTTTAATTGATCGCTAGGGTCATACTCTAGAAATCCATATACATTTATTAAGTTTTTATTATTAAAGGTAGTCCCTTGATAATTATTAAGAAGTACAGATACATTAGATAATATTTCTCTAGGGTCTGAAATCTTGGCATTGTAAAGAGGTGCGCCACCAGCGCCTCTATTTTCTGTATAAGTTTGTAAAATACCGCCAAAAACAAAATGATTTTCTCCACGATTTTTAAAGTCATACTCAAAATATTTACTTCTGTCAATAAACATATCGACATGACTACCTTCCGTAGCAACAGCGCCAGAATAATAAACATATTCTTTATCTGGTATGTTTAACTTAGTGCGAGACTCTTCTGGATAATTAGGGTCATTTATTCCGACACCACTAATTAATGGTAATTTATAATCTTCAAATGTATAAAACCCATAAGTGTCGTCAAGTGTTTTTCTATATGCTTGTTCAACTGTCGCTGGATTTTGACCAAATTTAAAGAAAACTGGTGAACCAACTACTGGTGGCTCAAATTCATCTCTAGAACCATTGTGATAAACATCGTCACCAGACCCTAAAAAAGTTCCATCAGACTTGTTGTATTCATCATTTACAAGATCTACAGACAAAGAGGAGCTAGTATCTCCAAAGCCAGCATTTAAATTAAAATTTCTTATAGAAGCTCCAAGAAAAGTTTGCTGCCAAAATCCACGGTTTTCATCTGTCCAGCCACCAACAGACAGTGAACCGTCTTTACCTTGTGGTAATACTGGTCCATCTAGATAATTCTGGTTTCCTAAATCTTCTTTAGTTATACCAGTGTTTGGAATTATACTATAATTGTATTCGTTTGCCATCTTATAATCCTAAAAGTCCACTAACTACTTCAAACTTTTGTTGTAATTCTTTTTCCGTATTGTATGCTTTTTCTTGGGTCTCTTGCTCTCCTCTTTCAGATGGAGGAAATGGTAAATGGGGCGATCTTAAAATTGGAATAAACAAATTATCAAGACCATACACACTATATAAATACACTGATTTAGCATTAGAAACAAATGGAATTTCATTAGATTCCTCAGCTTTTTGATGTGTAAGCTGTTTGCTATTTTTAAGTTTTGGTATATAATGAATATAGGTATAGAATATTTGGAAATCTTCAAAGCCCTTATCTATTTTATCGTGATCGGCGTTAGAAAAATGGCTATAGTAATATTTCCTTTCTTCTTCGTCGTATAGATATTTTCTTTTTTTTCTACTATATCTAACCGGTATTTCAATGATTTTATTTAACTCTCTACCATAGTGAGCTATTCCTAGCTGGTCTACATTTCTACCATCTAACCACAGTAAATATTTCTTATTATCATTTATTCTAACTTCACCGTTGGAAAAATATGCATCATGATCTAAATCATCAAACAAAATTATAGCGGCAGCGTTGTCAGAAGGTAAAGTTGGATATGCGTAATAAGTTTCGTTATAAATACTTGGAGAAAAATAAATACCGCTAACGTCCCACCAATATGCACTGTATCTATTTTCACCTTCAGGGTTAGGCCATACTGTATAATTACCGCTAGAAAAATAATAATTACCACGATCTATTCTAAGACCAGTTCCTTCTGGGTCGTGCGGATACAGAGCGGGTGCTGAAATGTGGCTTTTATCACTATCTATAGCAATGTTATAATATCTAGACGGGTCTTCTAAACCCTCCCCGGAAGGTAATAATTGATATCCAATTTCAACACTACCATCTGTGGTTGTAATCACTCTTTCTAAAATTTCTTTTTGTTCATCAGACAAAGGTAGAATGGGATCTTTGCTGGGGTTGTGATAACCCCACTGATAGAAAGTATTATTACTAGGGGTTGTCATTTATCTAGCTCGTAAGTCCAAGAAATATTAAAAGTGTAGTTTCCATCTTTTGGGTTCCAGCTTTCTGTTGGCGCATTTATAAAGTATTTTCTAATTCCCGGCTCATTGGCTGGGCTTAATTCTTTTAGTAAATCCGCAATCTGTGTCGCTGTAGGTTCAACAATGCTAGGCTTTTTAAGTAACAATGGATTTCTAGTTTTACCGTATGGTAATTTAGTATAATCTACAACTAAACTAATATTTACATCTCTTCTATATTCTGTTCTACCACCAATATACTGTAAGATTGGTCCAGTTGGGCGACCGATAACAGGTATGACTGCAAATACATCGCCGGGGTATGTGTCGTTTACATTTATCTGCTCAGACAAAACGCCAGATATAACATTTGTAGGTCTATTATCAAAAGCTAAACTATAAGTTATCTCACCGGTAAATTCATTAGTACCTAAAGTTATAGAGTTGGGAGAAGAATTTAACTCAACAGAAACTAAATTATTTGCCCTTTTAAATATGTCTGAAACAAAGCCATACTTCCCAGAGTTAGATATCTCGTTATATTTTAATTGGGCATTTTCAAAGCCTGTTCTAACCCCATAATTTTCAGAACTTGAATCATTTCTTTCTTGTGTGTGATAGCCACTAGGTGTGTACTCACTCAACCCTCTAACAGAGCCATCAATAGAAACACTAACAAATGGACTACTCAAAGATGAGTTAATAGAAGCCGACCAGTTTTCAAGAGCATTGCCACTAGCCATAACCCATGTTTCTGTAGCATTGTAAGAACCTCCAGCCATGTCAACACTTTCGGTTATAACATGGTTGTAACCTCTATATTGACTAACTAAAGAAACAGTACCTTGACCAATTTGACCAAATACATTTGGGTATGTGCCACTTGGGTTTCCGTAGGATAATCTTTCTTGTACAAATTTTTTAGCTTGAACCCACGCTGGAATAACGCCGTCTTCAACGCCGGGAATTGGGTTTCCTTCAGAATCTAAATACTGATCTGAACTTAAATCAATACCAGCAGTTGGATCAAAATAATGTTTTTTACCAACAGCGCTAATAGTATGACTAATACGGTAAGTTCTAGGTAAAAACGTGTCTTGGTTAGGATTTACAGCCTTGTCATATCTTTCAGACTGTCCTTCGTCAACTTCTAAAGACCAATCTTCACTGTAATCTTGAATAAACCTAGCATTAAATTGCTCTATTAATTTTTTCTCTGTTATACCTTGTTGACCATCATATATATTAAATATACCTGTGTCAGAAGGAGATCCAGTTAAACCACTATAGGTGTCTCCAGAAGGCAGTTCTTCAGCTTTGCCGACAACATACAAGCCCTCCATATCTGGAGTCAAATTAGCATCATTATCACCCTTGGGATACAAAAGCATATCTGCTTCAAGAGTAATTGTATACGAGCAGGTATTTATATAGATACCTTCTTCAAAATTTATGTCAAGAACTCTAGGGTAGCAAACTATGACTGCCCTATCGCCATCAATGTCAGATATTTCTAATCTCTGTCCGTCTTGGGCAAACAAGCCCCTAAGAACTCTTTGTTTTGACAAAATGGCAGCCGCTCTGTCTCTCAGTCCAACGTTTTGTTCTGGCGGTCTTTGACCTCCATTTTCTCCTGTTGACTGATGACTTCTATTGGTGTCAAATTGACCGTATGGACCCTTACTGTTTGGCACAGTGATTTCAGAATTACCAGAAGCAAATGGCAGTCTATCACCAAAAGCATTACCGTCAGAACTAACATGGTCAACCGTATATGGTGAACCTTCATCTGCTAGTATAGTACCATTTAAAGTTATAGAATAATTAACGCCAAATGGATCTCCAGCGGCATTTTTTAGAACATTCGTAGCAATTGACACAAACGGAGTTGGTCTAATTGTACACTCTTGCGCTGGGTCGTTTTTATATCTTATTCTAATCGGCATTATTTACCCCTAATTCGTAAATCTAACGAAGCGCTATTTACTCCTGAAACTCCAGATACAAACAGGTTCATTTCACCAGAATTGAAGAACCTGTCTCCAGAGACGTATAAATCAATATCCCCACTAGCGTAGTTTATCTCACCAGAAGTATATAAATCTATATTATTATACACGTATCCGCCGTTGATATCTTTTATGAACAGCGGCATACTCTCTGCTCCAGATCCGGGAACACCCTTGAGAACCATATTCAAATTATCATTAACAGGAATTCCATTTATTGGTTTTCCGATAACATATTTCACGAATGGTCTTTGAATAGTAAACCCTTTTGTGGCCGGATCAAATCCAGAACCTTCTAGATATATTTCACCAAATCTATTCGCAAAAAGCACTCCAGAAGCTTTGTATGTTATAGGCTCTCCAGAAACGGGTTGTTCAACAATTAAAGATATTCCACTTCCGTTTTCTGGACCGAATGTTCTAGCGTATATGTAGCCACCCTCAGTAGGAATAACTTTTGGTTGTTCTCTCAACATAGCGTCATAAGTAAATGCCCCTCCAGCATTTTTTATAAACTGAGTAGGGTGATCGCCACTAGTTGGATAATCATGATTAATAGCGCCACCTACAAGAGTATAATCACTATCTCCACGGAACGATCTATGCATAGCAACTGATGCTCCAAATTTGTCATTCTCTGTTCCAAGTGGATCAATTGCACTAGAAGCAAATCTACCTTTATATCTTTGCTTATCTAGTTTTTCCGCAAATACTACACTTTTTGTTCTATCTCCAAAGTTTGTTAAATCATCTCTAAATGTATAAATAGCACCATCATTCAATACAGGTAAACCTGATAGCTCTGGATAGTTATGTTCTGGGATATCAAATTCTGCTGTAAATTCTTTTCTAAGGAAAGCTGAACTACCATCATAAATATGAATATGCTCAGTTACAAAATCGTGATTTGGCGCACCGATAGCAAACATATCAGAAGCAACAGCTACAGATCGTCCAAACTGATCGGTCTGCCTAAAATCTTCATCTGTGTGATCTGTATGCCTTTCTGTTCCAATCTTCTTTTGAGCTAAAATATTGCCCGCAGTCAATCCGCCGCTAACTCCGACGTTTACGCTGTCTGGCTTTAGCTTGTCTTTATATTCAAACGGTAAAAATTGTGATTTTGCATTTTCACCTTTACCGGTTCTTTCAAAGAAGAAAGCTGCTCCAGCACCACCGTATTCGCTAATTTTATAACCAGACAAATATGGTGCGCCAGAAACTTCTGTCCAATCCCAAACCTTACCGGGATCAAAGCCATTAAACGGAGACCCAACAATTAATTTATCATTACTAAGATCAACAGAATAGCCAAATAGGTCGCCGGGGTATCCAGAGAATGTGTCAATATAATCTAAATAATCTCTACCAGATAATCTTTGTAATACAGTAATCCCGCCGTCAATACCTTCATCTTGAGGATAGTAAATAATATTTATTTCAATTAGTTGACCACCACTAAAAGCAAATCGTTGAACACCAGCTTGATCTTTTTGCTCATCAGTTAGTGGTCCATAGCCTTGAAAAACACCACTAAACCTTGGTGTTACACCGTATGTATTTCGCACATGATTAACAAAAATATTTCTTTCAGACTCAATCTGATCAAATGGAGGATTTTGTTTTCTATAAACATCTACTGGTGCAAAATCATCTTCATCACTTCTGTATAGCGCTTGGTTGCCAGCAACCGGCGAATGTAAAGGTTCACCAAACCGCCTTGTTAACCCATCTTCATTTAATAGTGAATAGTATTTAGCTGGACTTCCCGGTTCTGGACTTCTGATTTTTTGAACATATTCAAACTTTGTACCAGTATCATAATATTCTGGATTTTGAAAATTAATTTGATCTACATATTCTTCAGGACTTGGTAAATACAGACTTCTTATAAACTTTTGATTATCACCAACAGCGTTATCTCTATAATGAGTACATTGACCTTGAATAATAGTTGGATCAGTAATTACAACAATTCTAGACTTTCTTTTTCCAGAACTAAATGACGAAAAGTTTTCTAATTCTTCAGCTACAACAACTGGGCCGTCTTCAATCAAGGTCTCTGTAGTTACAGTATCACAGTCCACAAGCCCCGGCTCTAAATAATTTTCACGACTTCTAGATATAGGCTGAAACCTTCCGGGTATAAGAATCTGTCTTTCTGGAATGATTGTTTCTGGTTCACATGTCACTTCCCATCCAGCATGTACTAAAACGCATTCTGTCGTAGTTGCTATTACAGTTTCGTAAGGTATTGGACACCCAGATATAGAAACGATTCTGACAGATCTAGGTTCAATAAATACTGTGTCAGCATCTATTCTTTGATTGTCACTGGCATCAAAAGCAACCGTTAACTCAGTAGCATTTTCTCCAACTTCAATCGTGTAAGAACTTTGTTTAACAACTCCGATATCTGTTGCCGTTAAAACGTCAGAGCCAAAAAGTCCACCCTCATCACTATTGTCAGATATAGTAAGTCCAGTCTCAATTTTATCATCTGGAGTTTCAGATACATAATTAACAAAAACTCTATATCCAGAAGTGTCAACTACAGGAAATGTAATGGAAGACCTAGCATTCATTTTAAATTCAGCGCCGTCAACAATATTGTCTCTTTGTTCTGTTATAGATTCTGCATACTTAATAACACGATCAGAAGGTAGTGCATTTACAATTGGCACAATATCAAACTCAGTCCTTCTTGCTGGATTGTCTGTAGGGTCACGAAAAGTTGTTAAATAGTCTATGTAAGTATATTCTGAAAGATAATTTGAAAGCCACGTAAATCCATCAGGACACCCACTAACTATTTCATAATCATAGTTAATTATTTGAGGAGTTTGATCTTGAAGATTTTTTGTAACATAATCAGAACCCCATTCAGAATATGCTGGTGTCATATTTAGATCAAGCTTTTCGCAAATCTTAGTTACATTTTTAATTGTATCATAAGGTGCAGAAATTATATTATCAACATTGCCAAAATTATCTTCTTCATAAATAGTTGGCTGTATATTATATGTTATAACAACAGTTTTATTTGTAAGAGTTAAATACCCTTTTATTCTTTCTAGGTCTAAGTCATCATAACCAGTTGGATCTGCTATCCAAAGAGTGTCCGCTTGAGCATAATCTTCATGCCTTGTAAAGTTTTCTTTAACGGTATGTCCATGTTGGAAAAATAAATTATAAAGGTTGGATCTACTATTTTCATCTCTATCTCCCCCTCCCGCTCCTTCAAAATCAGACATAACGTCAGCAAAAGACTCTCTGCCAGTCCATCCACCGACTTGATAAACGACTCCGGGGTTATCGCAATTTCTTTTTACAATACTTGAATAAAAAGATATATTTTTGTCAGACCCGCTGGTATTGCCACCTAACCCGGTGTCACCCAAACCAAGGTTCAATGCGGTTTCGGGCCTTGTAGAAGCTATCATAATAACTTTAGAGTTAGATCCAGCATAAGTTGGAACTTCCTCGCAAACAAGAGGACTGTCTGGAGAAATTTGCCTTGTCTCAGTACCGTCTTTCCAGCTAACGTCTGTAAGCGTTCCTTTAGCTTGTAGTATTGGATTTTTAAAGTTAAAAGGTTCTGGGTTAAAGAATGTATTTATATTAAACGAATTATAGGTTCCGCTTGGGGGTCCAACGTCATTAAAAGGTTCATAAATATTAAAATCTATTTGCTCTAAATGGTTCTCTGCAAGTCTTTGATATTCCGTGCCGACCTCATAACATACTTCAGTTAACAATTCAGAAGATGTACAAACTTCAGGAATTATAATTTCTGGAATAATTTTAATTCTATCTGGAGTTCTTCTAGCAGCAGTTAAAATAGGTCTAGGATCTTCATATGGAGAGTCTAAGTTTCCGGGTAGCGGATACTGATCGCAAGACCTACTTGGGTTAGGATTGTCAAAATACATAGGCCAGTTAGTCTTGTATTCTATTTCTGCGCAACCATTAGGTCCACAGATAGAGCATATGGAATTCCACTGCGCTCTAAGATCTCCACCTTGCTGTAATAATAATTCTGGCTCTGGGTTTAATGGTTTTAGCGGATCGTCACACGGCATTTGAACACCATAATCTTTAAACACAGAAACCTCATCGTCCCTGAGTCTCATCCTAATATCACCAACACCTTTAGCATAAATACTATCAGTACTAATATAAGATGGGTAATCATCAAAAGTTGTATGATTGTACGCTGGCTGAAAAGCCTCTATCACATTGTAAAGACCGGACTCTGTGCATCCCAAAAGAGCGTCTTCTTCATTTCTTGCGGCTTGAACAACCATTCTTGAACCAATCTTTTCAAGGATTGTATTAACAATGTCTGTAGATTTTGCGTATGCTCCATCTTCTTCAAATTTAGGATCATTAGCCACAAGAACTAAAGTTCTATCCCCCAAAGCCAGCCACTCTTTAATTCCCTCTAGTATTTCTTCACCACCCTGTTGAGATATAACATCTCTTTCTGGTGTAATGATAAAAGCAAGACCAGCATTTTGAGGTATTCTCTTCTCAGAAAATGCCATCTTTCTAAAAGATCTTGGTCTAGTGTGCATTTCTTCAGGAACATTAACGCCAAAGTAAACGCCCATTCGTTCGTAACCGTCGTTAGAAATATTTTCATTATCTTTATTTAAAGATCTGTCAAGATTTCCAAACCTAGTAAATTCAACAACCTCATTATGTGGGTAAAATTTTCTAGATTCAAACATTCTGACAGCGCCCGCATTGGTTGTAGACGGCCAGCGATTATTACCAGAATCTAAATTTGTTGTCCCGCCATACCAAACATTAAGATCATCAAACTCATTAAAAGAATCTGTAGGTGCGCCAAACGCCACTATATTACCGGTGTCGCTAACGGCACAGCTATAGCCAAGTCTAGAGGTTGGAGCAAATTCACTAGCTAGAAAGCCCCATGTGCCAGTATAAGGAATGTCTGTATATTTGTAGTCATATATTTTTTTATACAGTTCAATAGTGTTAGTAGATCCCCAAAAACTAGTATCAGTTCTATAAAAGAACTTATCTGAAGGATTAAGCTCTAAGTAAGATTGTGCCTGGGCGATAGTTGCACCAGACTCTTCTACAAGTTGATCGTATCTAGCTATGTTGTCAGAGAAATCTAATCTGGTATTGTCTAAGCCGTTGTAATCATGGCGACCATTTGCATGAATAAACCAATCTCTAATCTTAGAGTACATTCTTTCATTCTCGCTATCTACTCTCTCAAAAACCTCACATGGTCTTGGGGTAAATGGCGAACCAATAGCAATAATTGAGCCATTCTTACTAATGTCAACAGCATGACCAAATCTATCGTGATAATCAAAAGCTCCAAACCTTAAATTCATAAGGTCGTCAAACTCTTCCTCGTCGTCAAGAAGCATAGTAGAAGCTCTTCTACTAAAAGTTTTAATCTCCTGAACAAGATTTATATCATCACCTTCTTTGTCAAAGATATAAACTTTACCACCAGAAAATGGAGGTATTTGAAATGTACCAAGAGCGGGATTAGCATTACTACTAAATCCACTAGCAATATATCTCAGTGCGTCGTTTTCAATTAAATTTCCTGTAGCAAGAGTTTGGTTCATAAGGTCTCTACAAGAAATACCCCAGTTTTCAGCAGTTCCAGCTATTGTATTTATATAACCACTGTCAGGTGTAGAAAATTCAGGGTCAATTACTCCACTGTCATAAACGTAAGGTTTATAAAAATTAACAAAATTATCAACAACAGGCTGAATATCAGCACCACCTAAAGTAGATGGACTTTGTTCTACAAAAACACCTAAAATTGGAGGTAGGCCGCTATGTGGGAAATTAGATAATTTAAATGTGTCTGTAAATAAAGATATAGCTTTGTCAGAAATTTCGTTAGTATATTCAACTCCATCTATTAATCCAGCAGAAACTCTTGGGTCTTGACCAGAATTGCTAAGTAAATCTAACCAAGTGTGTTTTATAAAACTTTCTTTAAATGATTGAGTGGGCGTATCTGCTCCGGGGGCGTAAAAATGATAAATTAATATTTTTATATCTAATTTAGGATTAAAATCAAACTCAGGTAAATCCCATCTTTCAGCAAAGTAAGTGTAAAGAACATCAAACATTCTTGCTTCGTTAGCAACTCTGTTTATGATAGCTTCATCATTTTTAAATTTATCTGTAAATACAGCCATACAAACTGGAATACCAGAAACATTTAAATCAGCAAATGTTCTAGACCAAGCTGCATGTGGAGCGCCAACAACAACAGTTTCATTAGCACCACTTGAACTTATAGCAACGCTATGTCCAAATTCACGACCTTCTTGACCAATATCCCATTGTTGAAAAGGTATAGAAAATTCAGTTTCAGCATTTTGTGGATAACTAATAGCGGTAACAGGGGTAGAAGAAACATAATCTCTTATGTAGCCACTAGGTAAAGTTAACTTCCTTTCTAGATCCCAGCTTGCTTTTCTGCCAGCAACATCTTCATTTCTTCTGTATAAAAATACTGCTCCACCACTTGGGATTGGATTATCATATTCATCGTAAATTGTAAGGCCGGGAGCGCCAACAGCAATTAAATTTTCTGTAACAGAAACAGACTTACCATAATTAGCCGCTTCGTTTCTACTGGTTTCATCAAGTATGCTATCTGGATCATAATCGCTAATTAATTTTATGCCAGAATAGTTAAGTGTTTGTTGATTTTGATCTCCAATAGTTCCCGGTCCACATATACCGTATTCCCACTCTTCCCAGTCTCTAGGTTGAGAAATACCATCTGTGTTACCAGTCTCAATAGCCATAGTAACAAAATAAGATCCATTTGGAACAAGTTTATTATATTTTCTTATTTCATAATAATTTCCAGAATAACTACCGGGAAGTTCATTAAATGCCTTCTGAACACTAGGGTTAGTATATGTAGCAAAAGCTCTAAATATACCACCGTCAACACAAACCTCTGGCCTCCAGACGACACCATCTGTTATCAAAGCTGGATCAGTTGCTGTTAAATTACTCATGTTCACATACTCCATATCCCACAGTGTTAACACCCCTTATTTCATTATCCAAACTAAGTCTAGAATAAATATTATCTCTAGCGTCAATACTTACTCCATAATCATAACTATCCCAATTAAAACCGCCCCCAAGACTAGAAATTCCACCGTGAACATTGTATACTGTTAAAGGCATGGAACCAGAAATTGATCCGGGTTCTACTATTCGCGACTCTAGATACAAAGGCATATCATTATTCACGAACAATCTTCCACTACCACTTATAAACAAAGGAGCATCAGTAACTCTAAAATTACTTTCTAGCTTTTCTTCGCCAAGAGTGTACAAGTCTATAGAATTATTGTATGGCGAAGCGCTAGTCGCTCCAGCAAGATGGTCGTTAAACAACATTAGATCAAATGGTCTTGCTCTAATTAGATCCCAGAAGCTATTGTAGTCTGATCCCACTCCACTACTTAAAGATGTTAGCAGATTAAGTGTAAGTGAGTTATTTAACTCTTCACCACTTATAGGATAATTTACAACAGACAAGGGCATACCAAAAATACTTCCGCCGCCACTATCGCTTGGTATCTCACTAGTAATTATATTCTTGCCGTGTACAAATAGATCAAGTATACCACTTTCAACTTCAGGTAATTCACCAGATGTAAATAGGTTTAACTCGCCGCTATGTTCAACTGAATTAAAGGTGAATAACTCTAAAGATTCTTCATCTCTAAGCAAGCCAGAAACAAATAAATCTAAAGATCCACTCTGTGGAATTAGTTGCTCTCCACTTACATTTAGTGTAAATCCAGACTCTTGTAGATAGCCAGAAACACCAAAAATATTTAAGTCAAGAAAACCACTTTCTACAAAAGAGCCACTTGTAAACAACTCAAATGTACCGCTGGAATCAGTTGGTACTACAAAAGCATTTTCTGCCTTAACGTGCGCAGTGTGGATTTGTAAAGTTGAAATATACCCGTCAGAAGATGGATAAACAATATCGTATTGCAAAAACATGTCGTCAATATCATCAGAGAATAATCTTTCTCCAAAGTCTTTTACTTTTTGTTCATCTGGGAAAAATGCCCACTTCTCAGAGTCGTCACATAAATCATCATGATTAAATGTACTTTCAATTTTTATAATAGAACTAGGGCAGTGTTCAATATAATGTATACTTCTATTGATAAGACCATAATTTTCTGGATTCCAATATGGAACTTGGTTTTTAGTATATAGACTAACAATAAGTTTGGGGCCACTTGTGCATCTATCCCATTGAATATTTCCGCTTGTATGATTTGTAAGTATAGTATCTACAACAAGCGCTCTATCTGTAAACTTATAACCCTGTGGTAAATCTTTTCTTACTCTTGGGTAAATCGCATAGAAGTTATCAGAACTGTCAGTCAAATGAAATCTAACAAAATCATTTTCTATTTGTGAATGATAAGAAACTCCACTGTCAACATTCTCTGGGAACGTTAAGTCTGTTCTATTGCCATAAGCAACGCCATCATTCTCTATGTGGAATGAAATTAAATCTCTGTTAGTTCTTTTAGTTAAAGTGTCAAATGCTGGGCTGAAAACAGGGTTTCTAAATGCGCCAATAGTCCAGTCGTGATAACTGTCTTCATTCACGTAATCCCAGAGTTTGAATGTATCGTTTGTGTGCGATTCTTCTGGGTCAAAGAATTTCATTCTCTGATTATCAAAGAATTCTGTAGCTGATATTTGTTTAAGATTTCTATCTGGGTTAGATTCCACAATTTGAGACCCACTACCTTCAAACGGTAATGTAAACCCAATTTCAGCAAGAAGCATTGGAATGCCAAGGCTTTCAGAACAACCGTAAGTAAGCTGATTATAACCCGGAATCACAACCGGGTTACTAGTCGCTCTTAAATTTGTGAACTCACCTTTATGTAGTTCATTGTCAGTATAAAGTCTAATTTTATTATCATAATTTTCACTGTATGTAACAAGAACAGTTAAAGGATATTGATAACCACTGTAAGGAATAGTGTCGTAAATCTCTTCTGATCCACCAGAAGCACTCAAATAACCACCAGAAAATCCTACTTGCAACCCAACTTCAGATGGTGAACCTTTAGTGTAGAATAAGTTACTTTTGTTATAGAAATTATATGCGTCACCGCTAACATTAACATCTGGAATAAATCTAGTGTAAATAGCAATTCCACTACTAGGGTCAACATTACTAAACTGTAAGTTATCACCACTGTCCATTCTAATAATATTGTCATACGCATCAAAAACTTGACCGTACAATTCATGATCTTGGAAGTTTGAGTTACCGCTACTAAGAGAAGTCCAGTCAGCAGTTCTATAGTCACCGCTGTATCCCGGTAGTAAATCTTCAAATAATGTACCGCTACTAAATCTCAAGCCAATATTTTGATATAATTCTAATGTTGTTCCAGTATAAACTGTAGATCTTCCATTAGATATAGGTGTTGTTCTAGAGTAAAATGTATCACCATCTCTTCTACTGAAGTCAATTAAGCAGTCAATAAATGGCGTATCTAGCTGCGGATTAAAGAAACCAAACCCAAATTCATTTACATCAAACGGACCATAAGTAAGACCTTGAATCCCACGCCACCTTCTAGCGTAGTTCGTTTTAAGTGTATCGGGCGATCTATACTGATGGGGAACATCTTCCAGTCTAGACATTGGCTGGAATCCAGATCCAGTATTTAAATAATCATCACCAGAGGCCATAGCTGACGGGAAAAATGCACCTTCACTTCTTCCGGGTTTGATGCGGCCAATATCGCCGCCTTGAGTAGAAAGAGTAAATGCATTTTGAGGTTTATACCTAACAATAAGATGAATATTAGATATAGAAGCGCCACTTGGTAATGGGAAAATATCTAAGTATAAATTCTCAAAGAATGTACTCCAATTATAATCTCTTGGCAAACCAAGTTCAACTTCATCTTGGAATATTTTTAAAGGTAACTCGTATGTTCTAAACTCTTCGCTATCAACGAGTGGATAAGTTGTTAACTCATAGTGATCTCCACTTGCTTGATTTTCAAAGTATGCAGACTTGTCAGAAATCGCTTCACCATCTATACCAAGATCATCTATTTTTGCATAGCCAGAAGCTGTTGGAGGAGTAAAGAAAGGAGTGCCTGAAGGATGCTGCAAAAACCCGCCAGTTGGACTTGTGACATTAAGAATACAATCGTCGCTATAACCAACAACGTCTAAGAAAAAGTCTCTAGCTCCTGCTTCTTTTCTTGCGGTCACAGAGAGACTTATAGAATCTATATCATGATAAATATTATCTACTTGGTCTAGTATTCTAGTGTTTTCTGTGTCAAACGCGCCAGACGGATGAAATCTTCCGTCAGAGAATGTTGGTGAAGTCCATATACCATTCAGAGATTGGTCAAAAGCCCAGTTAAATGCACCGGGGAATACTTCACTTACAGGACTTGCGCCCGTTCCAAATTTAAGTATTAGTTTACCAGAATCATTAACAACATCATGTGTTGAGATGTATGTCTCATTATTATTATCTGTAATATAAGATATTAACTTGGCATTGTCGCATGTGTCTATATTAGAATATTCACGATCATGATCTTCCCATAGTAAGTTTCCAGATTCAGGGAATATAGTTGTATCCCAACCCTTTTCTGGTATAAATTTGGGGAATATCTTTCTTTCTAATCTTTTACCCTTTTCTGGGTTCATCATTATTAGAGGCATATAGTTTTCTGGGCTAGGGCCAATACCCGGAAAACCGCTATTCCAAATTTCTATAGTAGATATTCTAAGATTGTTTGTAGGTTGTATGGCTATTTTGTTTCCATCAGCATCTACATCTACAAAGCCATCTGTAAAACCATCGTCAAAAGCGTCATCTCTTGATTCTACTAAAACATTAAACGATAATGTATAACCATTCTTTCTTTGTAGGTCTGGATATCCATCTTGCCACTGATACTTATTTGCCACTACATTGTTACTTGGCTTTAGCGAATACGTGGTGAAGTTTTTCCACATACCCGGATGCCTATCGTCACTAGCATCACCAAGAAAAACAAGATCTTCATATTGAACAACTAGAGTGCCACTAGGATCTTCAAACTTAATATCTTTAATTGTATATCTAGGAGAAAGTTCTGATTCAATATTATTGATGGGTGCAGAAAGTCTAAGTAATAATCTACTGTCTAGCGGCTTTAAAGTAAATTCATCTAGATAAAACTTAGCTTGATATTGACCCTCTGTATGGTTAGTGTAAGGTGTTATATAAGTACAAATATCATCAGCAACTAGCTCAGAATACTCGTTGTGAGTAGTATACTTACCTATGAAAAGACCTTCATCTATGTAGTCAGACAAAGGACGAACTACCGCCGGGACGTTCTCTATAAGTCCGCATTTTGCAACCGTGTCTACACCGGAAGCACCATATCTACCAATAAAATCACCAGACTCTACAATTCCATCGTAATAGTTATCTGGTATTACATCTCCACTAGGATATAATTTTTGACTATTTGCATAATTAGATAAGTCAAAGTATTCTGGGAAGTCACCGTGGAATTTATCTAAGAAGTCTGATTCTATTTCAGCAACAGCTTCTAAACCCTGACTAATGCTATGGTCTACTGTAGCGCCATCTTCTATTTCGCTAAAAGATTCTATTAGCACATATAGAAAAATATCATCGTCTTCTATAGCAGAAGATGTCTCTAGCGTAACATCAGGATGAAAATCTGTATTTATGTAAGGAGGTGTATCAATACAGAAATATCTTGTTAAAACTCCAGATACCGTTTGACCGCAAGAAAAAGTGGGTCCACCATCAAGACGAATAGATATTTTACCGTCTATACTCTCAAGTAAATCTACTACTTCATATATATCGTCATCTACTGTTATTGTATCTCCAAGTTCTACCTCAAAGTCTACATGAACATTGTATACTGGAGGATATCTATCTGGACCAGAAGACCCAATAACAAAAATTACATCAGATGTTACAGGGGTTTTCGATCTACAAGATGAAGATAATGCAGAAACCGCCTCTATTTCCGCAAAAAGAGCAGCTTCTTCATTTGTCAATAAAGCGTCAATGCCGCCAACAGATTCTAAGCTGTCAGAAAAGCCTATGTGACAATGACATTCTAGTTCATAAGGAAGTGACATACTTTATTTTATCCTAACACACTACGATCTGAAGTTGTAATACTACCATCGCTGTTGAACTTTGATCTGGACATCATGTTTCCAGCCTCTGCCAAGATTTCATCTTTAAATGCCTGTTGCATATTACCATTGAACATATGATTAATATCAAGTGTGCCAAGTTTTTCAAACATGTGTTTAATATTTACATTACCAAGTTTATCTGTAACTTCTTGGAATTTGTTAACCATTTCTTCAAATTTAGAGAAGTCTATACCACCCGGACCTTCTGGGCCAGTTGAGCCATTTGCTCTATATCTAACAGGCCCACCGGACGAAAGAGCTTGAGTAGCTTGTATTGGCGCTGAATTAGAATTCATAGATCTAAGTATTTGTAGATTATTACCTCTTTGTACAGCGGCACGATTTACAACAAACTCTCCGGGTGTCAACATAGCAGGAACAGTGTCAGTTCCCCTTGGAATAAACATACCTCTGTTTGCATAAACAACGCCACCTCTGCTGTTAAAGTTTAAAGCAGATTGTGCGGACGAAACCTGTTGACCAATCTCTGTTAATCTAACGTTCGCAGCACTAATAACAACCTCTTTAGCATCAACAGTCATCTGTTCCATTTCAGCTGATTGGTTAGCTAATTCGCCTTGAAGCAATGCCAACTCTCTACCTTCTGATTTTATTTTTTCTTGCTCTCTGGTATTGCCAGTAAATACTCTTGCTGCATTGTCTCCAAGTCCAAATGCACCAAACGCTATTGATGCAGCCCTCTTGTTTTCAGAATCACTTACAGTCCCCTGAATATTTTGAAGACCTTGACCTAAAGCTCCAGCGCCAAATAGTCCAGCCACCTGAGCATTGCCACTTCTAAGAGCAGATCCAGCAGCAGCACCAATAGCTTGATCAAAGAAGCTTTCTATATCACCACTAAGTAAAGATTGAAGCGATTGTTTTTCAGCCTCATTCTTTTTATTTATTAATTCTAACTCTTTCTTCCTAGCTTCAATACTTTGCTTTGTAAACGTTATAAGAGCTTCGTTAGACGCTTTAAGTTCTTCTCTTCTATCTTTATCTACTCCTTCAACCCCGCCAAAAGCTCCACCGCCACCAGCGGCAGCTGCATCTTGTAGTTGCTGTTGAGCGGAAAATCTGCTTACCAATTGATCTCCTACCGCTCTGATATCTGCCGCAGATCCAGTTGTAAGACCTCCTAAACCAGCGTCTCTAAGTACAAGGTTTGCTTGCTGTCTTCTTGCAGCAAACTCTTTTTCGGGGGTAAATTTAGCACCCCCAAATTCTTCAAACGCTTTAGCAGCTTCTATCTGCGTATCAATCGCTTTCTTTTGTACAGATATTAATTGTTGCTCTGCTTTTCTTCTCTGTTGTGTTAATCCAACAAGTATCTTCTCTTGTTTAGCCATTTCTTGAAGAGGACCAAGAAGTTGCTTTTGAACCTGCTCTTGAATTGGACCAAACGCCTTATCAAGAATAACGCTAACATCACCAGTGTTTAAAAATTCTTGAATTGCCTCTGGCGGTATTTCCAATTTACCAAATGAGTCTAGTAATTTTTGTTTAATTGGGCTAGAGTCTGGAATGGAACCCAAAATAGCATCTCTAAGTTGGTTTTTAATTACCTCTGGAGAAGTTGAGCCACCTTTAAATCCAGCTTTAACAGCTAGAAGTGCGTCCGCAGCAGATTTTTGTAAATCGTTAAGACCCGTTATCAATGCTCTAGCATCTGTAATTTGCTCTGCATTTGCGCCAAATTTCTTTAAATTATCTTCTAAGGCGTTTAAGGATTGCCCAAGCTCTGCGCTTGATACAAGTTTACCAGCACTAGATATTGCAGTGCCTAGAGTCTCGGCAGCAAAAGCAGCGGTACTAAACCCAGTTTCTTGAGCAGCGGTTAGATTATTAAGGGATGATGAGTAGGCTGTTATACCAGAAGTGACCTCACTAAAGCCAAAATTCATAGCTTTAATAAATTTAATATTTTCAATAATGGCTTTCTTTTGGTTTTCAAAATTCTTTCTAAGCTTATCCATCTCATCAGTATTACCATTAACTTTATCTGTATTTTCAATAACGGCTCTGATACTTGGATCTAGTGAGTTAAGGAAGTCATCAAACGTTGTGTTTCCACCGGCAGCAACTGACGCTACAACCTGTTCTTTAGTAGCGGCTGCAAACCTAGCCCCTTGACCGGCAATAAAATCTTGATTGGCTTTAATACTATCTTTTTCTATTTGTTTGTTTTGTTGCTCTAGTGAAGATGTTCTTCCAGTAAAGGTGTCTATAAAACTCCCAATAGGGCTAGATCTTATTTGTTGAGTTTGAGCTTCGTTAGCTCTAATTAATTCTTTTGCCGCTGCATCTTGTTTACCTATAGCCTGAGCTGCTTTAGCCGCAGCGCCTCCAGCGCCAAGACTGGCAGTAGCAGAAAGGTTTCCAGCTTCAATTTCTTTTAATTCTTCTGCCGCTTCTTTTGCGCTCTCAGCTAATATCTTTTGCGCCCTTGCGCTAGCTATTGTAAAAGAAGTCTGAGCTTTAATTTGCGCTTTAGTTGACCCTAAGCCTAAACCAGCGAAAAAATCTTGCACGCTTGATGCAAATCCGCCGAGAAGACCATTAGCATCGGCAATTTTCAAGCCAAATCCCACTAACCCACCAATAGCACCACCGATAGCTGCGCCAAAAGGACCACCAAATGCAAACCCTATACTAGCTCCAGCAATTGCTGCTCCAGTAGCAACCTTATTCATTGCGTCTGCATTGGCAGCTGCTGCGGCAGCTTCTTGTGCTTTTCTGTCATTAGCTTCTGATGCATTTTTAACAGCTTCTTCTTCAGCTTGTTTAGCTTTTATTTTTACGCCAGTGTAAGAATCTACAACTTTTGATAAGGCATTTGTAGCAAATGCTGCGACCCCAGCAACAATAGCAAATGTTCCTAAAGCTTTTCCAATCCCAACAACTCCACCGCCCATCATATTAGCCATAGATTGTCTTTTTAGACTTAATCCAAATGACTGTAAAGCAAATATTACCGTACCTATTTGTAAAGCTGCTACTTTAGATTGGTTAGCAACGGCTCTCATTCCGCTGTCAGCATTTTCCAAATTTGGTATCATGCCTGCAATCATTGTCACTGCCATTAATGCGCCAGCCGTATCGCCACGTCTAGCTGGAGTGCCGCCATTTCCACCGCCGCCACCGCCGCGCCTGCCAGCAAACATACCCCCCATCATACTCATTGCATACTCATTGTAGATGTAGCCATACCCATTAGTTTTCTACCAGCCTGTGCCGCTTGCGCACCAAGTGACCGAAAACCTTTTGCGGCAGCGCCAACCCCTCTTGCGCTAAGATCTACGAACCCTTTTTTAACATTATTTAATGTTTTCGGAAGGTCTCGAAGCATACGTTTATATCTAACTTCTACTGTTTGAAGTTTACGCTTAATGCCGGTGCTTACGCGCAAACCCTGCGTGTCTTGATTCAAAGCAGAAGCATTTGCGTTCGCCGCTTGAGCCGCATTTTTCATGCTTTTAGCCGCATTATTAGCGGCGGTTGATGTGTCGTTTGATGCTTTTGAATTAACACTGGACGCAGGAATGAACATGCTGCCGCTTATTACTGGTCCACCTCTAGTCAAGCCGGTGGACTTAGCAGCTGCTTGGTTTTGTTTTTGTTGTTTGGCTCTTTGTTGTTCCGCAGTTGTTGTTTCTTTAGTTCCTTTTTCAACTTTCTCTAACTCTTTATCTAAGATAATTAGGGCCTGTTTGAAATCTTGTAGTTCTTTTTTAGTGGTTCCTGTTTCTCTGCTGGCTTGCCTCATTGTTTTTTGTAACTGGGAAATTATAGCTGAAAACACTTTAGCAGCATTTTGATCTTGCCCCTTTAGTATCGGGGTTGATTGTGCTACTTTTGCGGCAGCTAAAGCCTGTTGGCCCGTTACCCTATTTCCTTGATTAAAGTACTGAACTCCACCTACAGAGCCACCTTTATTAAATCCTTTAACACCCTGCTTGTTCATACGGTTAAGATTAGAATAGCCAATGCTTTGTGCGGCAGATTTATTAAATACAAACTCACCGGGAGTTAACATAGCTGGAACGGTATCAGAACCAGAAATACCACCGCCAGAATTTCTAAACGCAACTCTACTTTGCTGACCCTTCTTACTAAAAACCGCAGAAGGTACTGATCTAGCTAAAGCTTCCTCACTTTTAGCTCCAAATAATTTTTTAACATCGGTAGCTGCAAAATCGGTTAATTGAGGAGCAACTGATAAAAATGCTTCTAGTACTTCTCTTCTCATTTCAGCAGCATTCTGATTTTCAACTTTTTTACTAATAGAAGCGATATTTTTAGTAGCAAATGTAGATTTTGCCTCAGTAGGGCGTTTTGAAACTCTTGATAACCCGAAAATGCCAGAAAGAAAAGCGCCAAGACCTTTTGCAAAATCAAACGGCGCATTTGGAGCATCACTATCTTTTTCTGAATATGGCGCTCCAGTAAATGATAACACACCTTCAAATAAATTACCCAAAGTCTGATCTACATTAGCAGATTTTAAAATACTAGCAGTCTCAACAGCGCCTTTTACTTTTAATTTAGTATTTAATTGTTTAGCGCCATCTATAATCGTTTTTTCAATTCCAGAGAGAAGTGTTTCTTCTAAAGAATTAGCTTGATCTTTTTTTAGCGATCCAGCGTCTAATCTAAACTTGTTTTTATTATTATAACCTTCAATTATGCCCTTTATACGTCTACCGAGTGTGGGTTTTGGTCCTCTTGCTCTTCCAGACGTAATCCCCAAGCTAGCAAGTCTGCTTGTTAGCTTTTGAGCCTCTTCATTAACTGTCGCTGGATCTGTTGTACCTTTAAGGGAAACATTAGACCCAAAAGGTCTCAAAAAAGCAGCGCCAAAATCATCCACATCTGCTTTTTTACTTATCGCTCTATTAAGAATTGTTAATACTCTATTTTCGTTTTTAGTGTCAACAAATTGTGTACCAGCAGCAGTAGAAGCTGGTGCAGTTCCACTTAACTTTTGCAGTTCAGGTCTTAGTTTCGCCCCGCCTACTGGCAGAATATTACCGTAAAAATTTCTACCAGACGTAACCACGCCACCAGCAGCATACCCGTTTTCATTCATCGCCGCAAGAGTGCCAGCCCCTAATTTACCAACACTACTCTTACGAATGACAAATTCACCCGGAGTAAGCATAGCAGGAACAGTATCGCGATTTCCAGTCCCCGGAACCATACCACCTCTAGCAAAACCTGTTGGGCCACCTCTAAGTCCAGCGCCAATACCTCTGGCAAAACCAGCAGCACCTCTAGCGAATTTAACAGCAGCAAAAGCTGTAAGAAGTGGGATGAGTGGTTTTAGAGCATCTGCTATTTTAATAAGTGCGCTAGCTAACTCTAGAGAAGATTTAACAAATAAATTAAAGGAGGAGGTTTGCGTGAGACTTCTTATTAAGGCTAAAAACTCTTCTTTAACTTTTGCTATTTGTACAGCAAGTGCGGCTTGAGCTTTTTGCGCATCTTCATTTAAACTGTTGCCACCCTCGATAGCAGCTTGTCTCGCTCTTTCTGCTGTTTCAAATTGCTGCAAAAGCGGAATAACCTTACCAATCTGACGAAACCCACCAAGCTCTTCAGCGATTCTAATAAACCTAATATCACCTTGCTCAAGACCAGCCAAAGCGCCACTTAATTGACGTATAGCTTCATATGGGCCTATAAATTTACCATTTAAATCTGTAAGCTGAACTCCAAATTGTTTAAGGAATTCTATAGTGGCGGGCCTTTGAATACGTGTAAAGATAGTTCTAAGACCGGTAGCAATACTTTCTGCGCTTTCACGGGTTGTGGCACGTACACTTGTGAATAGCGCTATAAGTTCTTCTAGATCACCACCAGCAGCTTTAAACACACCACCAGTACGACGAATGACACTAATCAAGTCGCCCGCCTCAACAGCAAACTGACCAGCAACCCTATTGATTGCACCAAGCTGCCTTTCAAGGGCGCCAACACCCTCTCCAAATTGAGCAAGAATAGCAACTGCACCTTCAGCAGTTTGTGTTATATCATCAAAGGTAGGAGCTAATGATGTTTTTGCTAGAGTTGTAAGAGCAACATTTAAATCTTTAGCTTGAATCCCAGCTTGAGATAAAATTCTACCAACAGATAAAATAGACTTGCTAGAAACACCAAGAGAGGTGGCAAGGCCAGTAATAGTATTTTCAAGCCCCTTGAGTTGGGCCATAGTTTTCCCAGTTACCTGAGAAATTTTAACCATTTCTCTTTCAAAGTCAATAGCTTCTTTTGTAGCATTAGCCAAGCTATTTGTAAAAAGACTGACCGCCCTAGTAGCGATGGTAAAAGCACCAAACCTACGTATAGACGCACCGAAAGCCTTACCCATTTTAGTGGCTTGAGTCGTAGCTTGCTTGGTGGCTTTATTTAAATTATTAACCTGACGGGAGGCTTGTTGACCTCCCTGTAGATTAACTTGTACATTAACGCCTCTTAACTGTTGTTGTATTTGATTTACAACTTGACGAGTATTAGTGGGCGCTTGTAATTGTACTTGCGCGGTTAAAACGAATCGTGAAGCCATGATTTCCCTTGGTTAATAATGACTACACTATCCAATCTAACTATCCGAGATGCTTTTGGTTTTAGTAGTCTTTCTCGCAGGAGATTTTTTAGCCGCTGGTCTCAAATCATTTTCATATTCAATTTCTGGAGCCTTAGCATTAAGTTCTTCTTTTTTAAGAATAACATTAAAGTCTTCATCTACATAATTACCGTCAAAATCAGTTAAAGCCAAATTATTTTCATCAGCTAACTTTTGTTTAATTAAAAACTCATTTTCTGGCAAGGTTGCCTCAAAAGAGTCTGTTAAATTATACAACAATTGACCTAAAGCTGCTGCTGCGGTAAATGCGGTATCCGTAGAATCGTTCTCATAATCTCCTATGGTATTATACACCTTTTCATCGCCGTCTTTATAAAATGTACAACAAGTAACAAGAAAATCAAAACGGGCGTTATCTGCGAGAGATTCAGTTGTATTAGACTCTAATTCTATTTTTTCAGAGATAAGTTCTCTATATTCTATTCTCTTTTTACGTAATTCAATTGCAGTATTTCTAGCTTCAGAGAGTTTGACTTTCTTTTTCCCCGGTTTGCTTAACCTCTCTTGAAGTTCTGAAATCTCTTTTTCTAGCTTTTTTTTATCGTTCTCTTTAGATTTATCCCAAATACCACGTTCTTCTAAATATCTATTTAATTGTATTTTAGACATAATATCTGGGTCAGACTTAAATTTACTCCACTGTTTAACTCTAACTTTTTCTGCTTTAGTTAGTTCGCCGTTAGTAGGTTTCCTAATATAAATTTCAACTTTACTTCCGTCTTCTTTAATTATTTCTCTATCTAATTTTTTCATCTTATTCCTCCGATTTATTTTCCTTAACTGGAATGTTAACAGAATATCTTAACCATTTAATATCATACTGGCTTAACTCAGCATCTATATTTCTAGCTTGAGTATTGCCTTTATCAAGAATTTCCGACCTTAACTTTTGATAAAGATCATACATTAATCTTTGCTGTTCTGACATTTCGCTGTCAGAATCCCAAAGAAATCCAAAATGTTCCTCTACAGAACTAAGAGCGCCAATCATAGTTGTTTGAACTTTTTTCTTTAGTATCTTAGTTAATCTCTCCTTTGAATCCGATTTATATTTTTGCTCCCTAACGTTTTTGTACTCGACTTGATTTTTAATCAAATCGTCAAAATTTTCCATAACTATCTCCTAAACTTATTCTTAAATTGTTCATGAGCCATATTTCCTAATCTCATTTTTTGATCAGCAAAATCTAAATCAACAGCCGACCCTTTTTCTTCAAGTACTTGTTTTCTCTGATGTTTAACAGCTTTAGCATTTGGCGAATTCATTTCATGGATAGTTTCAGCGTCTGTTTTATTATCTGCAAAAACTATAATTTCTTGAGAATTTTTAATTTTTTCATTATTCATAGAATCTTCAATAACACCAACCGCTTTATCTCTTTCATTTTTTCTTCGCTGTTCAATAAACCACCCATCTAGAGCATCGTCATCTTCTATTACTTTATCAGACGGGCAGTCCATTGACTCTTGGATATTATCATACATTCTAGACCAAACCAATAAATTCTTTTGATCTATAGATAATTCTCTGTCTTTATTGTTAAATAACTTAAAGGTGTTGGTTTCTCTTAATGACCACATTGAGCGCCAAGGTTCTGATCTTGCAATTTCTCTAGAATCTGACTCTTTTAATATTAATGAATAGTATTTATTTAAAAGATTGTTTAGCTCTATGGATTCTGAGTCTAGCTTTTCGCCGCCAACATAACTACAAGTTTCAAGTAAAAACATACTTTTGTCTAATTGCGCAATTCCCTCACATGTATTTGCATAATAAGCATTCTTTTTATTTTCTAGATCTTTTAACCCTTCTTCTGCCGCTCTTAAATAAATCCTAGCAGACTCTCTAAGTCTTGTATTATTATATTTTTTATATACATTTATTTTTAAGTTCTCTATCTCGTTGTTAAGTTCTTTTATCTTTAATTCTTCTTCATATGTCCACAAATAGTTTTCTATCATCCACTCGGAACACTCTTCTTGTGTCATTATGTCATCATTTATAGCTTCGTAATAAGAGCGGTCATAAACCTCACAAGATTCAAGTTCATTTTCTATCGTCGGAGTTAATACTTTTACCGTAAATCCATTGTAAGCAACCTTGTAAACTCCAGACCGTATTCTAAAAACTAAAAACTCCCGTTCAGATAAGTCCATGCAGAACCTCATCGCGGGAGTTTTCGTTGTTCATATTAATTTCCTTTTATGATCCTAAATTAAATCTTAGATAAGGTTAGTGGCTTTATAAATGTTAGCACTCTGCAACAATGACGCATGATGTCTAATTTCAAACACGTTAAAGTTGGTGTAGCTGTAGGTACACGATGCGTTTCCTCCACCGGCATCACCTCCACCATAACTAACGCTTGACAATCTATTTCTTGATCCAAGATCGAACACTTGACCCCCACGAAGAACCAATTTAATTGTTTCATCAGGAGTGTTTTCGCCAGAGTTCTTTGTGTAATTCAAAGATGCGTCTCCATCTTCTAAGGCGTTAACAAAGTCGCCTTCTGCTGTGATAGCTTCGATATCACAAGTAACTTCAACCGGGAAGTTAGCTGTTCTAGCGTATGGGTTCTTTCTGCCAAGTTCGAGAACATCTTCACGACCAAGGTCAGTACTAGCCGAAAAACTCTGGAGGTGTACTCTAGGGAATCCAGTGCTAGCATCAAAAGCATTTCCGCTACCTGTTCCAACCGTACCTCGAATAGACTGAGGTAGGGTAGAAATTTCAATAAGAACGTCTTCACGCCTTTGAACACCACCGCTAGCAACAACTGTTCCATCAATATTTCCAGAGGTTCTAGCAAGTGGCTCATCAAGACCATCAAAACTAGCAAGTGGATCGTTAGTGTTACCACTTCCACCTAGTCCGGGTTGACTTAGAGCCATGTCAGTGAACGGTCCAATACCGCCTTCGGCTGCTGCCAAAGAACTATGAAGCCACTGTTTATTGTTACCCACAAGGGTAATGCTTTCTGTAGCTGGTCCATCAACAGGAATACTATAACTAATGGAATTTAAAAACATTCCAGAAAGATAAACTTCTGTAGATTGATGCCCTGCACTGTCGGTAGAAACGCCAGAAGCAGCAGACTGAGCAACATTGTTGCCTTTTTCTTCTTCGTAAATACCAAGTCTAACATCGCAGCGCTTTTTTGATCTAGGAAGGAAAACCCCTGTAGCGTCAGCGGCAATAGTTTCCCCGCCAACACCTGTGGTCGCCATATGATAAAGAAGTGGGTATCCATCAATAACTTTTTCCATAGTGACTTCAACATCTGGAATACCTTCTACGTTCTCGTAGATTTCCAGCTGACCAAGTTCAAAGACTTGTTCTAGGTTGAAGTTAGTTGTGATGCCAATACTTTGAACGCCGTGAGCAGCATGTACTGAAGTATAATTGCCGGGAGCAGTACCTCTTGGAGCAATTGCAACAGCTTGTGTTGCGTAAAAAACTCTATCGTTAGTTAAATTTGTAGTCGCCATTAAATCTCTCCTGTCGGTGGATTAAATCATAATTAATTATACACTAAAAAGTTAAATATTTGCTTTTATTCCTTCTGTCGTCATGCGGACAATACCACCGTAAATGTTAGAATTTACAGCAATCATGTCCTGAACCTGAACATTGGTTAAACGCAATCTCCCTCCATTGTAATCCTCTGACAAAACTATTTCCGGGTATTCTTTAGCATTTAAAACAGGTGAACCCCTGTAATCTAAAGGATATACTCCGTCTTCATGTATTTTGTTTGTGTTAAACAGGTTTACGGTTTTATCATTTTGTAGTGAAACGATATCAACGAGCGTGTTTCTAGTTATTTCGTCTTCAGCTATACAATGAAATAAAACATCTGTATAAACGTATTGACCGCCCCCTAACTGATAGCCTTTAAATCTTCTACTTGGAACTACCTCTATTGCAATAGTAGGTAATTGTAATTTAGATTCTGGTGGTATTTGAACGTCGGAATCTTTACCATCAATAAAATTAGCATCTGGCTGATTTGAATTTTGTTGGATTTGCCTAAGCCAAGGTAAATTACATGCATAAGTTACATTTATCCATTTATAACTATATTCGGCTTGAACTTTTGAGCCACTTGAAATAGGGCTATCAAAAACAACTCTACCATTATAATAATCTACATGGTGAGCATAATCACCTACAGTGTCATGTGGATAAAAGGTATCATCAACATACACACCAGATATTCCGGGATATCCACTATTATTAGATGTCGTTGGAGTAGGAGAATAATCTACGCCCGTTTGCCAAACCCAATTTGATCTAAAACCCTCCCAAGCCTGACCGTCTGTAAACCTCGGCTCTGAAACTGATCTTAATCTGCTATAGTCTTGTCCGTTTGGGGATTCTTCTGCAACAGTGACATTAAAGTAATTTCCCTTCTCAAGCAAAGCCCAGTCAAAAAACTCAACCAATCCGTCTAAAATATCATTGTTTAGTGTATGTTGAAATACACTAGTAAAGCCTTTCAAATTAGTACTATTATCAGCACTCATTTAAATACCTCTGATATTATCTTTTCTATTTCTTTTTGTTTGTTTTCAAATGCTCTTGTTACAAAATTATTAGTTATAGTTCCAGAATAAGACGGAGGCACTCTAAAAGAACTACCTGTAACCATAGTTCCAGCGCCTGATCTTCCTTTCCCACTAGCATCGTATTGATAACCAGTTATAATCACAGAGTCGCCAGCCTCTAAAAGCCAACTAAGCCAATGTAAATCAGCGCCCTTTTTTGTCGTAACATGCCCTTCAGGTAAACCTAGTAAATTCTTAAAATCTGCCGGTTGTATACTAAATGTCAATCCACCTTTAAAATTTTTATCTATCTTTGAAAATTTAACTTCAATTGAATTTGCCACAGCATTTGCAACCGCAGATACAGCAGAACTCTCAGATCCTTTTGGTAAACCAAACAATGAACTTAAACTGTAGGGTATAGAAGAATCCTGTAAGCTTTGCATCTCAAGTTGACTAAAAACCCAAGATTTTGAAGCTTGTTTCAATTTATCCGCAGCAACACCCTTCTTTTTGTTTAAATAAATATTTAGATCTTTAACAAGTGCTACTTGTATATCTCTCTCTATTTTTGCGATTGAATCTACTAGTTTTAAAGTCATACTCTTTCCCAAAAACATCCATAGTATCTAATGAGACCGATCCCCATAGGAAATGGCTCACCAGCGGTTTGAAAACGAGATTCTTTACTTTCTTTTATGTCTTTATGTACGATCAGTTCTTTTGCCTTCTGAATTTTTGGAAGGTCAGTAGCAAAAAATATAGTTTGTATACCGTTGTCTGGTGTCACTATATCCCCACCTACTTTCACCCAATCCTTCCTATTCCAATAAACTTTTATCTTTATATCTTCGGTCTTTTCTACTTCTTTGATAGTCTTATTATTTCTCTTATAATTTCCGTTTGGCCGTCTGTGTGGATTTATAGATCTATTATCGGGTATATTATCATAACTATTATCAATAACCTCTATTTGTTCAATATACACTAATTGACATGTGACTCCGAATATATCAAACGTAGAGTCAACCACATCATAGTATTTATCGAATACGCTTTGAGGAATTGTAATTGGCATGATTTACCTATACATCAGTAGGGGAGTCACCAGTATAATATCTAACATCATCAAATCTAGTATCCAGTCTAGCATGTAAAGTACCAGACGGAACAAATGAATTAAGATCTGGATCTCTTTTGGAAAATTCCCCAGTCTTGTTTTGATATGTTACAACTGAGCCATTCTTAATAGAATTAGACCCAATTATTGGCTTTAGGACATCTGACATTTTTATCTCCGAATTAGTTTAATTGACCACTGACCCAACTTAAACCGTTGGCTATCATAATATAACTATCACCGCTCGCAAAAGCTATCGCACCAACATTTGCAGCAGAAATTGCGCTGCTAACATCCGCAACAGTATCGTAAGTAGGAATAACTAGTAAACCATTATTATTAACAATTGTATTATCGCTAGCTCCACCAATGCCACTATCTGCAATTAACTGATCTGTAAATTTAATTGTGCCGCTAACATGAAACTCATCTGGCGTCGTTGAAGTATCAAGCCTTAGAGAATCTGAATAAGTGATATGTTTATCTTCTTTATAAAAAGCTATATTCCCTAAAGCTTTATCTGCATTTTGATCTTCTGTAACGTATAGTCCAGATAAATTAGGTATATCTTCTACCTGTAGAGTTCTAAATATTGGGTCGTTGTCTCCACACTCAGCTGGACACACTCCAGATGTTACACCAAGAAAAGTACCAGCGGTTTGCTGCTTGAAAGAAATAACTTGATCTACAGATCCAGATAATTCTAAAACGCCACTAGCATGTTCTGATAAACTATTTCTGAAAAATGGCTCTCTTTGTCTACCAGTTGAATAACCAACTCCAACCTCAACAAAATCAATACCAGAAGCGCCAAGTGTAATTCCAGACACTCTAAGCTCAGAAGACTGGTTGTCTCCGCCAATGTGTACAGATGAGATTGGGTTACTCGTATTGATACCCAAACGACCATCTGTTTCATTCCAGACAAACTCATTGTCGCTGTCTAAAGTCTGCGCACCTGACCAGTAGGCAATGCCACTTTCTCTGGAAATTTGTGGTGTGTCGAGTGGATTAGAAACAACAGCAAAAGCGCCGGGATAAGTAGCATATACTTCTTTTAAACCATTATTAGGGAAATTAATTTTTGAGTTGTCTGATTCAGAAGAACGAATAGAATTTCTACTTAATTTAATGTCTGATCCGTCTTGGAATAAAACGCCAGAACCAACTTCATATTTAGAGCCATCAGTAATAGCATAAAAACTATGACCACTTAAAGGTAGGTAGTCAAGAAAAGAACTAAACCCAGCAACAGCGCCTTCTAATATTACATCAGAAGTGCCTGTTATATGAGTGGTTTCTTTTATTCTATCGTAAAGTAGAACGTCTTTCATTTATTTAACTTACTGTTGGGGATGGATCTGCCACAACGTTTGGACCTAAACCATAGGCTACAAAATCATTTACTTCAGCGTCAACCAAGTCGTTATCATCACTTCTTATAACATAATGTATACTTCTTAATGTATTGGCGTCATCTCCTTCTCTAACAAGCAAACCAACAGTATTAATATCGAAAGCATTATAGTTTCCACTGCCGGTGTTAGCATTGCTATTACCAATTGCCACATAGTTATTATCAGCAAAGACACCACTAGAAAAAGTAATTTTAATAACGCCCTGATCAACTCTTTCTAAACTATCTATGTTATAGGAAGATCTAATTACTGGAAGAGCATCCGGCGTTCCACTGGCATCAAAATTACACCAAGCTTTTGCGACACCTTTTGCTGTTGGATCTCCAGAAGCATTTGCGATTTTTGATCCATCAGGGAAAACTATAGTACCGGAAGTATTAATTACAACTTTACCGTCAGAATCATAGGTGAATTGCATACCTTCATCATCATTTCCAGAAGGACCAATCCAGTGTTCTTGAGCAGGGCCGTCTTGCCTCATTCTAAGATTACCAAGCATACCATTTCCGCTTCCACCAATTCTCAATAAATACTGAGTGTGGGGATTTCCAACGTTTAGGTCACGTAAGTCATTATGACTAATATTATTTACACCGGGGTACGGTTCAATTTGTATCCAGTTAGGGGAAGAGGGTACATGCGTTGAGGTTCCGGGGTCTGGAGAATTAGGAAACGAAATTCCACCTTCAGTAATAAATCTTTTATCTGAAGCACCACCATCTATAGAGTCGGCATCTCCAGAAACCATAACATTGTTTCTAAAGTAATAGGTATTTTCAGTATCGCTTAAAGCAACGATGTGTGGAATAGAGGCTACAGTGTCCTCCATATTGTGTCTTACATCTTCTGCGCTTATCAAACCCGCATTGTTGTCAGCTAGATCCTGACCGATGCTCGTTAGTATTACTCCAGAATCTTCTATTGTAGGCATTAAATATACTCCTAATAATTAAAATATCCGCCAGATCTATGATCTACGCCATTTCTTGTGATTAAATCAGAACCGGGAGAATAAGGACCAAGGATAGCCTGTCCAGCCTCTGAAGACTCACCGGATTCATACGCAAACAACAAATTGTTATACTTTTCGCAAATGTCTTTATATAATAAAGCTAATGTTTGTGTTACACCTCTTAAATCAATAGCAGAAGGTCCGTCTTTAATGGAAATGGCATTTCCAGACTCACTTCTAATATCGCCACCTAGTATTATACACGCAGTTTTTAAACAAACGAGAGCTATAAAATTATTATCTTTTGTTGCACTATCTGTTGGATCTGGTGATAAGCCACATCCTTCTACATTTAATTCATATGAATTTGTAAAAACAGTTTCCGAAATAACAAGTTGAGCAGCAACCAATATTGATGTTTCAAGTCTATTGTCAGTAAACTTATAATTCGTAGAATCTGTATCATTTATCAGATGTCTAACTACAGTAGTCATTTGACCTTGCCAAGACATAATTACTCCTAAAGGTTGCAGTGCGCTTTAAAGGTGTGAATATCAGTATGGTAAATTCCACTAGGCAAACTCACGACACCTTGTAGTTTATAATTCCCAACTTCGTCTATATCTCCAGCAACAGTGTCGTAATACATAACGCCAGAAATTGAACTTCCATCATCAAACCTTAAAGCGTATCTATTTATAACCGTATCACTTGGTTTTCTAATGTCTACCCTTAGAGACAATGCTCCTGAAATATTTACAAGATCAGAACCGTCTTTGACAGTCATTAAAAATCTAGTCCCAATGTCGTTTTGATGTATTTCGCTAGGCATTTAATTTTCCAGTGTAAAATCTGACTGTTGATCTATATAAACGTCTATTGGCTTTTCTTGATCTATAAAAATTTCTCTATATAATGCTTGGTCAATATAAATAACATATTCTACATCATCACCATTGTACGTTTCTGTCATTTCTTCTGACGTAGATAGCGGAAATTCATTAAATGGTATTCCGGGAAACATTAAACCGCCGGATCACTAATTGAGACATCTGTATTTAAAGCGTCTGCGGCTTGCTGTTTGGCAAGTCTAACCTCGTATGCTTTTACGTTTTCTGCCAGAAAATTCCTAACCATTCTATTGCCAAACTGAGAAATTGTTTCTGGGTTGTCAATTTGTTCTGGGTTAGCTTCAGAAACTGGTTGCATTGGATCAAATTCTGGGTTGGGAACTTGCTCAGGTCTGCGGTAATTTACAGCAAGAGAATTAAGAACCCTTGTTACGTCAGCGTCCGCAATTTCTATTGTAAACTGTGCCATTTCTTCTCTCCTTAAATTGGTTTGATAATTAATTATACACTATTGTAGGATAAATTTATAAATCTATAGTGCCGAAAAATATATCTGCTATAGATACTTCTCCTAGTTTTATGTCTGATACTGTTACTGTTCCAGCTTTCACTTCAAAATTAGGTCCAGAGGCTGTATAGTAAACAGTTATTTCAACATGATCTATATTCGCAGAACCTCCTACTTGAGGAAAACCCCCAGCATTATCTTGACATTGAATCCTAATCCCGAAATTAGAGGAATTAACATCTGAAACAGACCAAGTTTCACCCCAAGTATCAGTTGATCCACCAAAACTATCTACGGTATCTGAATTACTCCAGCTAGCTCCAAGTGATTTATCTTGAGCGCTTTCTCCTCCCGCTCCATCTCCGTTTAAAAGTTTAATAGAAAGATCTGTAATATCGAAACCATTTCTTTCTATATTAGCTTGTATGCCATTAATAGTTGCGCCAGCTGGAATACTGAAACCAAAATTTGTACAATCAAGATCTTTTGAAGAGTCTCCATCAGATTGAGCAAAAAACCTTACGTAGTTATCGTCGCTAGTCGTTACATTACCCAGATCCGTCCAATTTGTAGACCCTCCCCCAGAGCCGTTAACTGCTGATCCCGCACTTTGAGTTGAAGTAGCCATAATTAATCCTAAACAATAAAGTAAATAGTATTAGGGTCTTTAGATCCTAGTGCAGTATAGTCAGCTTGATGTATTACCATCATATTGTTTACACCACTAGCATTTGTCACGGGGTGGCTAACCGGGATTCCAGAACCATTAAATTTTGGAAAATATCCATCATTATAAAGTTTATTTGTTGTATCAGAGGGGACTCCACTTTCCAGTGTTATTGGTTTGTGAGCAATGATACCACTTGCGTACTCACCTAGTTTAACTTGACCGTCAGAATTAACTTCTATAGACGGAAGACCCGTAATATCAGAAACACTAAATATAGTGCCGCTAGACAAGTTATCTGTAATTCCAAAAAGTTGCCCTTCAGTGCCTTCAAAAGTTAACGCAGTGCCAGAACCTGTCGCGCTTTGAAAACTAGACAGAACATTAAGCTCTATGGCTGTATCTGTAGTGCCGCTGCCGCGAAAAAGAATTTGAGG